>Ga0302215_10000563_pt1 | contig 27248 bp, 15 predicted proteins | sample II_Fen_N3_1_FD_194580 | JGI IMG/M metagenome (GOLD analysis project Ga0302215, IMG submission 194580) | Peat permafrost microbial communities from Stordalen Mire near Abisko, Sweden - II_Fen_N3_1 | ecosystem: Environmental > Terrestrial > Soil > Wetlands > Permafrost | place: Sweden: Abisko... | reverse complement strand
TTAATGCAAAGATTAAAGCCTTTAGATCTCAATTTAGAGGAGTGAGAGATATTCCATTCTTTATCTTTAGGCTAGCTAATCTTTTTGCATAATAGTCTTACTCCACCTGATATTTACATTGATCCTATTTATTTTCATTGTAGGCCTACATGTATATGATGTGGTTAACAATGGTGTCACTGTAGGGGTACATTGGTGTGGTGCTGTTAACAATGGCATCATTAGGGCTACAGTGACATAATTCGATTAACAATGGTGTCGTTGCAGGCCTACAGTACTAGTTGTAGGTTGGAAATTATATAAGAATCCGTGTCAGCGTGAGCTCAGTCGATCCATCACACTGATATTTGATGGGGAGAATTTCATTGAGATATCGTGTTCTTAGTTGTTTTGATCTATAATGTATCGGACATATAAACCGGAGTCTGTATGAGTAATTGAAAGGTGTCTTGAACTCATTACCTAAAATGGGATAATGAATATAAAAAAGGCTTATTCTTTTAAAGAATAAGCCTTTTTTATATTGTAGGATAAAATTATATTGCTTTTAAATATTAGCAATTCTCTTAATTTCGTCTATAATTGCAAGAGCAAATGCCTCTGCTTGTTCAGGGGTTCCTGCTTCAGAATAAATTCGGATAATGGGCTCTGTATTTGATTTGCGTAAATGAACCCAACCGGTAGGAAAGTCTATTTTTACACCATCAATATCATTAACGTCAAACTGTGCGTATGATTTTTTTATGACAGCTAATATTCCATCAACATCAATGCTGGGAGTTAGTTGAATCTTATTTTTAGAGATATAATACTCAGGATATGTTTTACGTAGTTCTGATACGGTTGTTTTAGTTTTGGCCAGATTGGTCAGAAACAAAGCAATGCCTACCAGAGCATCACGTCCGTAATGGCTGGCAGGATAGATGATGCCGCCGTTTCCTTCGCCACCAATTACTGCGTTGGTTGCCTTCATGGCTGTAACTACATTTACTTCACCAACAGCTGCTGCTGTATATTCACCACCACGTTTATTTGTAACGTCACGTAAAGCACGTGTAGAACTAAGATTCGAAACCGTATTTCCGGGTGTGTGTTGCAGCACATAGTCTGCAACAGAAACCAAGGTGTATTCTTCACCAAACATGCTTCCGTCTTCGCATATAATAGCAAGGCGATCGACATCAGGATCTACTACAAATCCAACATCAGCTTTGCCCTGTTTCATTAACGATGATATCTCAGTAAGATGTTCAGGAAGTGGTTCGGGATTATGCGGAAATTGCCCGTTTGGTGTACAATATAATTTTTCAATCTTTTTTACTCCCAATGCTTCAAGTAAAGCGGGAATGACAATACCACCAACTGAGTTTACACAGTCAATGGCAACCGTAAAGTTTGCTGCTTTGATTGCTTCAACATCTACCAATTTAAGAGATAAAACGCTATCAATATGTTTTTGATCGTAGGTAGAATCTGCGGTAAGCTTGCCTAATTCGTCAACTACAGAAAATTCAAACCCGTCTTCTTCTGCAATTTTTAATACATTTTCGCCTTCCAAGGCATTTAAAAACTCACCCTTTTCATTTAAAAGCTTAAGAGCATTCCATTGTTTCGGATTATGGCTGGCAGTAAGAATAATTCCACCTGCTGCGTTTTCCATGGTTACAGCCAATTCAGTGGTTGGTGTAGCAGCTAATCCAATATTTACAACATCGAATCCCATTCCTAATAACGTGCCAATTACCAACTGGCTAACCATTTCGCCAGAGATACGTGCATCTCTTCCAACTACTATTTTATTCGAATTTGTTTGTTTAGTTGCTTTAATTTGAGTAGCATAAGCTGCGGTGAAGCGAACAATATCCAACGGATTTAACCCATCACCAACCGTACCTCCGATAGTGCCACGTATGCCGGAAATTGATTTTATTAGAGTCATTTTCTGAAAAGTTTAGTTTTATGTTTAATGAAAGAGCCTTTTTAGTTCCTTAGTACTAAAACTCTATTTCTGAAACTTGATTTTTAGATCGTATCCCATTGGTGTAACACTATTTAATTCAGAACTAAAACCAATTGAAGATGGTACGATGATTTTAGCTTCAGAATCATTTCGCTTCATATACGATGCAGCTTCATGGAAAGCCTTGCAGGATAAAGTAAGGTCTCCATAGGTGAAACTGCTCGGGTAAGTATAATCTATCGTCGACCAGTTACTTAACGTGTCAGCAACAACGCCTAAAGTGTACTGTTTGTAACGTGGCACAACAATATTCTTCGACATCAAAGTATCATTACTACTCAAATCACCGGAATTAACCATATGGAAATATAAGCCACTTGTAGTTAGCACGTAGACATCTTTTCCATTATTTCTCCATGCCGTATTAGCGGGAAACGTAGAAACTACTTCTATATTGTTACGTTTGACATATGCTTCAATAAGATTTTTTTCATCTTTGAGCAGTTCAGCGTAAGTCTTTGTGTCACTACAAGATGTTGCCAACAATGATGTCAGGAAAGCAAGAAAGAATAGATAAGAAATTCGTTTCATATCAGTAAATTATTTTTATACAAATATCCGATTAAAAATTGAGAATTAAAAGTTAATAAAATGAATAAAGATATAAGATTTGTAGTTGAGATATTCAAGCATAAACAATATTTACTTAAATTCAAAAATTAATCCAATATTTTTATCTTATAAATTATAGAAGTATATGGTGGAACCTGCGGCTTGCGACCAATCATTCCATACCCCAAATACCAGGGAATAATAAAAGTAGCACTATCGCCTTTGCGCATAAGTTTTAAGCCTTCTTCAAGCCCTGCTATCACTTCTTTTTTTCCAATTACAAGTTGTTTTGTATCTTCTTCTACAGTTTTACCATTCAATAGCATGAGTTTTCCAAACAACTTGCAACTGGATGAATCTCTGAGTAACGGTCCATTACCCGAATTGTAAATCTCGTACCAAAAACCGATTTCGTTTTTTTTGAAAGAACCTTTATTTTTAGTGAATTGTACAAGTTTCAGATCTTCTTTAGTTGCCAGTCGTTGATTTATTTTAATCAACGATGCATTCACATTGTCTATCTCTACTCCTTTGTTCGATGGAAGTTGTGGAGCCTGCTTTTTACACGCTGTAAAAAACATACAAGATATTATCAATGCCAATATTGAACTCAGAAACTTATTCATGCTGTATTATCGTATATTGGCAATACTCATGATGTCTGAAAACACTCCGGCAGCTGTTACACCGGCTCCGGCACCGTAGCCCTTTATCATCATCGGGAACTCGTTGTAGCGTTCGGTAGTAATCAGAATAATATTGTTGCTGCCTTGCAAATCATAGAAAGGATGCATATTATCAACTTCCTGCAGACCAACTTTACACTTGCCGTTTTCCATTGTAGCTACAAATCGCCAACGTTTATCCTGAGCAGCCAGCGTTTGTCGTTTCGCTTCAAATTCACCGTCAAGTTCAGGTACACTTTTCCAAAAGTCTTCCAGATTACCTGCAAAATATTTATCAGGGATAAATAAATTTTTCTGAACATCAGCTTGTTCAACTTTATATCCGGCTTCGCGAGCTAAAATTACCAACTTGCGGATTACATCTTTTCCACTCAGATCAATCCGTGGATCGGGTTCCGAAAATCCGGCTTCTTTTGCCATTAAGATCGCTTTACTTAGTGGAATTTTGCTACTTATGGTGTTGAATATGTAGTTGAGTGTTCCCGAGAGAACTGCTTCCATTTTTTGAATATGGTCACCACTGTTGATTAGGTTGTTCATTGTATTGATGATAGGTAAACCTGCACCTACATTGGTTTCGAACAAGAACTTTACGCCACGACGACGTGAGGTTTCCTTCAGATTCAGATAATTTTCGTAAGCCGATGAAGCCGCAATTTTATTGGCAGTGACTACTGATGTATTGTTTTCCAATAGAACCTTGTACAAATCGGCAATTTCTTGGTTGGCGGTACAGTCAACAAACACAGAATTAAAAATATTCATGTTGATGACTTCCTGACAGATGCTTTTGGAGGTAGCGTCAACTCCTTTAGAGAATAATTCTTCCCTGAAATTTTCCAGATTAATACCGTCGCGGGTAAACAGCATTTTCTTGCTGGATGCAATTCCAACAACATTTAGCTTTAATCCGTTTTGCGACATCAGCTTTTGTTGTTGTTTTTTTATCTGATCCAGCAGATTGCTGCCTACGGTCCCTATTCCGGTTACAAAGATATTCAGAACCTGATATTCGGACAGGAAGAATGAATCGTGGATTACGTTGAGTGCTTTACGGAGCGACTTTCGGTCGGTGACGAAAGAAATATTGGTTTCAGAGGCTCCCTGAGCGCAGGCGACTACGTTAATCCCATTTCGTCCTAGGGTTCCGAAAAGCTTTCCTGCTATACCGGGTGTACGCTTCATATTGTCGCCAACGATAGCTACTGTTGCCAAATCGTCTTCAGAAAAAATGTCATTGATTTCACCTTGCACAATTTCGTTGGCAAACTCTTTACGTAGCACTTCCACTGCTAAAGCGCTGTCGGCATTTCGCACACCAATGGATGTGGTGTTCTCCGACGATGCCTGAGAGACTAAGAAAACACTGATACCATTTTTTGCCAGCATGCGGAAAATACGGTAGTTTACTCCAATAACTCCAACCATACCTAATCCTTGCACGGTGATTAGTGAAGTGTCGTTTATAGAAGAGATACCTTTAATGGCTTTGCCTGCTTCGCCTGATTTCTCACGTGATATAAAGGTTCCTGCGGCTTCAGGATTAAAGGTGTTTTTTATTTTTACCGGAATATTTTTATGAAATACGGGAAAAATAGTAGGAGGATAAATTACTTTGGCACCAAAGTTACAAAGCTCCATAGCTTCAATAAAGCTTAGCTTGTCAATAACATATGCATTGTTTATAATGCGTGGGTCGGCGGTCATAAAACCGTCAACATCGGTCCAGATTTCCAGTATAGATGCATGCAGAGCCGAAGCCAGGATGGCCGCTGTATAATCAGAACCACCACGCCCTAAATTAGTGATAAAGCTGGTATTAGCATCGGTGGAAATGAAACCTCCACAAACAGAAATTTCAGGTAAATTGCTGAATGTTTCACCTATCAGCACGTTTGTCTTTTCAAAATCAACAATATGTTTATCAAACTGGTTTTCAGTCTTAATAAAAGTCTTGGAGTCGAAATGAACAGCGCCTTCGATGGCATGCGTTACGATTATGGACGATATAGATTCTCCATAACTAACTATTGTATCAATAATTTTTGTGGAAATATCTTTGATAAGATAAACTCCGCGAAAGATATTGGATAAGTCGACAAATTGTAATTTTATGAGATTAATAACTTCTTCTTTTTTGCTTTCAGGAATAACGCCATCAATAACTTCTAAATGGCGTGTAAGCATTTGATCGTATTCTGTCAGATAAGATTTATCACCATCGCAGGCTAATTTTGCAATTTTATAAAGTTGATCCGTCACGCCCGAAAGAGCAGAAACAACAACAATTACAGGCTCACTTTGTGCCTCAACAATTTTCTTTACACTTAGAATTCCTTTGACCGAACCTACGGATGTTCCGCCGAATTTTAATACTTTCATCGTTACGAGTAATGTTAAATTTGTCTTATCCTTTTACAGCACGCAAAATTAGCAATTTTAGTCGATTAATTAGTGCTTTTCCCCAATTTTAGAAGAAAGTGTTGCATCTTTCCAAAAATTGAACTACTTTTGCAGCGCTTTAGAAATTAAAGCAAGGACTGGTCTGGTAGCTCAGCTGGATAGAGCAACGCCCTTCTAAGGCGTGGGTCATGAGTTCGAATCTCATCCGGATCACAGAATGAAACGACAGTTTCAGACAACATTAAGAAAAACCATTCTAAATCATTGATTTTGAATGGTTTTTTGCTTTTGTAATAAGTCAACAAAAGCCAGTTTTAGACCTCTAAATGCCAATAAATCGTTACTAAATCGTTACCTATTTTTTTTCTCTCAGTATTAGGTAACGATTTAATGAATTTGTCTTAGATATTTCATTAATTGTCAGTAATTTGTCTGCTATATTTTCATAGATAATATTTATTTTAAACCCATAAATTTTATGTTATGAAGTCAACTTACAGAGTACTTTTCTACTTAAAAAAGAATGCCATTCTAAAGAATGGGAAGAACATTATCATGATCCGTATAACAATCAACGGTGAACTTGCGCAATTAAGTTCTAAAATTCAGGTAGATCCAGAATTTTGGGACATAAAGTCAGGAAAAGTCAAAGGGCGGACAGCCGAAGCCAACAACATAAACAGACAGCTGGACAACCTGAAAGTTTCAATCGACAAAGTTTATACTAAGCAATTTGACGAATTTGGCTATGTTATTCCCGAAAAAATTAAGAACACTATTTTGGGAATAGATAGAAAATATAAGACTCTGCTTGAGTATTTTGATATGCATAACGAGCAATATGTTTTGAAAGTCGGTTATTCCACATCAAACATAACATACAACCGTTATTTGCTTTTGAGAGAACGGCTTGAATCTTTTCTGAAAGGGAATTATAATATTTCAGATATTCCAATCAGCGAAGTTACTCCTGTTTTTTTAGACAGTTTTTATATCTATATCCGCAATCACTACAAGAGCGCACACAACAATGCAATGAAATCCATGCAACGACTACGAAGGATATTTTATTTTGCTAAAAACACAGGGCTTAATATCCCCGATCCTTTCTGGAATTTTAATATGGGCTTTGAAACCCAGGAAAGAGAATTTCTAAACCAAAAGGAAATTGATACTATTAAGAACAAACAATTTGCAACAAAAAGGGTTGAGCAGGTAAGGGATTTATTTGTTTTCAGTTGCTATACAGGACTTTCATACATCGATATATGTAATTTGAAAGAATCCAACATCCAGACTGCATTTGATAATAGCCTGTGGATTATGAGTAAACGTCATAAAACGAATGTTCATTTTAATGTACGGTTGCTTAATACCCCACTACAAATACTGGACAAATACAAAGGGAGTCAAAAAGAGGGCAAGATACTGCCTGTTATCTCTAACCAAAAAATCAATGAATACCTGAAAGAAATAGCAGATTTATGTAATATTGCTAAAAACCTGACTTTTCACTTAGCCAGACATTCATTTGCCACCACGATAGCTTTGTCAAACGGAGTACCCATTGAAACAGTATCTAAGATGCTCGGGCATAAAAGTATCAAGACTACTCAAATTTACGCGAAAATAACTGACATGAAAATGAGTAATGACATGCAAAAACTGTCGGATATAATTGATCGTGAAACAGCATGTTAAGCACAGCAAAGCAAGACTGGAATGAACTAGTCACAATTTGTGACCAGTTTCCTGCAGCCCTGAAAAGCTTGAGGTCACAATCTGTGATCACAAGTTAGGGAGACATTTGGATATTGTCATAAATGGAAAGAAAGTAAGTTTTATCCGAAAGTTTATGGAAAGCTGTATTGTTGCATCAATACGGCTTTTTTCATACATTATGTAGGGCGTTGATATGGCTTTGTCCTACTTCTTCAATACATGAGGAACTATCCCGCAATAAACGGGATTACTTTCAGTGTGTCAATTTCGTAATTGGTTAATGCCCAATATAAATCGAAGAGGTCACATTCTTTACGAAGCTGGTATAAGGCACGAGGTTTAGTTCCAAGTAGTTCTTCTAATTCATATCCGGTTAGGTTACATTCACCAGATAACCAAAGATTTATCTAAGTCTTAACTGGATATACCCAAAAATGAGTTGTATTCATTAAAGATATTTGTTCAATAGAAATCTTTTCGGTCTCTTTATATGTTAATTACAAAATTATTCAAAACATGTTTTGTGGCATAGTAGTAATTCAAAGAATAGATTTGATAATTTAAACATATTCCACCAATTTTTTTTAGCTTATGTAAAATACTATTTACTACTTTTATAGACCCATTTGTAAATAAAAATCTTTTTTTTTTGACAGTAATTTGGGAACATTTAAATTCTTATTATATCTTTGTCAGGTATTTGTTATGTAATGAAGGAACTAGTGTCGTGTTAAGGTATTAATACTAAAATATTAATAGTTTATTTGATGAATTCATCTATTTTTTTTTACGTTTTTCTGGGTTTCTGTTTGATTGCTATTTTACCACAGATGACACTTTGTTTTTACTCAAAAAACAAAGTGATTGATATCGCCTTTATTTTCTTGCTTTTATTTTGTGCCTCTTACGAATATGTTTTGATAAAATTGGATGAGGGAAAATCTCAAGAAGATATTTTTTATTTTTCCAGATTTTTATTGCTTACGCCAAGTATACTCATAACCTTACAAGCAATACTTGTTTCGCGTTATGTGAATATATTTCATAAACGACTATTTTGGTTAATTATGTTTGTTTCGGGAGCTAATTTCATAGTCAATCTGTTTTTTCAGTTGGATTTAATTCTGGTTATTTCTAACCACCAACAGTTACTTTCCAAATTGCAGACATTCATTATAGAAAACAGGTATCAGGTTTCTACTATTTCTAATTTTATTTTATTTTTTATTTTTATCTTCTTATGTCTATTATTAGCTTTTCACTATACAAATTCCAGAAATAATGAAGCGTTATTTCTTCTTGTAATAGTTGTATCTCAAGCGTTTTTAATTACGAGTACATTTTATGGAGGTGCTGTAAGAATGCATTCACTTCTGCTAGAGCTTTGCAATGTGCTTTTAGTAATATCAGTTAGCATTTTTACTTCCTTACAAATTAAAAATAAAGAAGTGCTATACGCTTCTATCTTACGACAAAAAAAAATGAGTTTATTTAAAGATGAAATAACAAATTTCATATTGACTGATTTTAAAGAGCCTTTGGATATACTGAATAATATAAAGCCGACAGATTCAAAAGAAGAAATTATAACTACCGTAGAATTGACTTCTTTCAAAATGCTAAATAATGTAGTGAATATGCTTGACGTATATAAATATAATCAACGTGAAATAATATTAAATAAATCGATATGCAACATAGAACAAGTATTGAATCGCTCTGTGATAAGATTTAATTCGGTTTTTGAGAAGAAAAATATAAGTGTCAACATAAATTATTCTACCGATCATACTATAACCATAGATGAAAATTTAATTGAACGGGTTTTAGTGAATATCTTGGATACTTTTACTGAAAACATGGATAAAAAAGCGATAATTGATATTTCAGTAAGTAAATTGAATTATGAAAAGCTGATTATTCGAATTTCTTGTTTTGGAGTGCATTTTTCGAGATTAAGAATATCTCATTTTACAAATATATTAGAAAATTCAGATACAAATGCATATGATAATTATTCTGATATGCTGAGTTTATCATTTTGTAAAATGGTAATTGAGGCTCATGAAGGTGAGATTTGGTTTGAGTTTGATAAAAAGTTGGATCATGTTGTCTGTATTACATTGCCAAACGAGACCAAAAATAAACCCTCAATAGATAATATGCAACATGCAATACAGCATGCTGATTATAAAAAAATTAAAATTTCTGATAATGAAAAAAGAAGGATGTCTAAATACTACCAATTATTGCAAGAGACTCAATTGTTTGAAATCACAAAACTAAGATTGCTGATTGTTGAGCTCGAAAAGGATAAATCGATAAATGCTGATTGGCTGTTTGAATTGAAAGTCTCAATCAGAGAAATGCATGATGATAGGTATTCTTATTTGAAAGATGTGATAAAATCAAATAAACAACAATATTTTAGCTAAACAAGAAGTCAATTACTACAACTATAAATTAGCCATGGATTTTATTTTTTCGGTGAATATTACGACGCCTTTTTTGGCAATATTTGCAGGTGTTTTTATTTATATTGGCTTACAACACTTGTTTGTTGGTTTTGTTTCAAACAAACGAGCTTTAAATGTTAGCTTTGGTTTATTTACACTATTTCTAGCAAGCTTTCAATTAAGCTTGGTATGTATGGAAAAGTCAAATTCTGTCATTAGTTATTTGCTTGCATATAAAGTATTTTGGATATCTCTTAAAGCTGCATGTATAGCTAGAATGATTTATGTGACGTTATACACCAAAATCATGTATAAAAAAATTGTTTATACTTATGTTTTTGTCAATATATCGCTTATCATCATTATTCTATTTTCTCGAACAGGATATCTTTTTGATAAAGTAACGGGAATCGTATTTGTAAAAAGTTACTTTAATGAGACAACAACTTATTTGACGGGGTCTTTTTCTAAACATATATACCTGGATTTGATACTAAATATGGTTTTATATATACACACGTTTGTGGTGTTAATTCAACATTATTTTAAAACAAGAAAGAAATTCACGTTATTTCTTCTTCTTGTTTTCGTTGAGCTCTTTATTTCTCAGGTATATACTTATTTGACATTGAACATTATTTTTGATTCCATTTTTTATCAATTTGGATATTTGATTCTTACTTTGGGAATTGCTATAGCCCTTATATCTGAATACTTAAAATTTAGCCAGGCAGAAACCAAAATTCAACTTCATGAACAATTTAGCAAAACAAAAGAGGATATTACCCACATGATAGTTCATGATTTAAAAATTCCGCTAAATATGCTGTTAAATATCAGAGATGATTTGCCAAAAGATGAGTTAATCAATATGGTAAGCAGCTTTACCCGAAAAATGGAATTTCAAGTGTTGGATATACTTGATATCTATAATACTGATAATTTTGTTTTTAAAATAAACAAGGATAGATGGGATTTAAATGAGATAATTGAGAATGCAATTGAAAACGTGAATTTTTTCATTAAACAAAAAAATATTTTTTTAGTTTATGATAATAATTTTAAGTGTTTTGTTAGCGTTGATGGGCGTATTATTGAACGAGTAATTACAAACTTACTTTCTAATTCTGTTAAATATTCTCAAAATAATGGATTTATTAAAGTGCTGGTAAGTATAGTAAATGCAAATTCTGTTGAAATTAAGATTATTGATAACGGAATTGGTATCGAGAAGACTAAACTTGCCATTGTGTTTAATAAGTTTGAAGCAATAAACAAACAGAATAATGAAATTATTCAGTCATCAGGAATGGGTTTAGCATTTTGCAAAATGGCTGTTGAAGCACATGGTGGTAGAATATTTATAGATTCTGTTGTGAGTGAAGGGACAACTGTCAGTTTTTCATTGAGTTTGATTCATGATTTTCTGTAAATTGCAATATGATTAATTCTATAGATTAAAATTTGATTCATTTTTCATGATAAACTATATATTCTTTACATTAAACTTTAATTTTTATGAGATTACACAAGATTTTGATTGTTGACGATGATATAGCTACTCTGAATATTATTGTAGATTGCTTCGAGAAAATTGAATTCAATTACTTGTTTTATCGTGCAAATAATGGAAGAGATGCTCTTCGAATTGCTTTAGAATTCTACCCAGATCTGATTATTTCCGATTGGGATATGCCTGTTATGGATGGGCTTGAATTGATTGAGTTACTCAAAAAAAACGAACTGACTCGTCAAACACCAATGATAATGCTAACAGGTAAAATGATTAGTTCAGAACACTTACAAGCAGCTTTTAGAGCTGGAGCAACTGATTATATTAGAAAGCCTATTGATCAAATTGAATTAATTGCTAGGGTTCATTCTATGCTTATTCTTTCAGACTCGTTTAAGGATGCTATTGAATTGAAAGATAGAGATCTGATAAATACTGCGATGCATATAGTGCAAAATAATGAGTTTAATATTAAGATACGCAAGATGGTAGTTGATATTGACAAAAAATACGGTTTATTAAATCCAGAATTAAAGTTGTTGTTGTCTGAATTAAAAGATGAAATCTCGGATAAACTTAAAGGAGAAGCATGGAATCAATTTGATATGTATTTTAAGAAAGTACACGCTGATTTCTTTAATCGGCTCATTCTTTATTGTCCTTCAATATCTCCCGCTGATTTAAGACTTGCAGCTTTTCTAAGACTTAATATTCCTACAAAAGATATTGCTGCAATAATGTTTCTAACAATTGATAGCGTTCGGACAGCTCGTACACGATTGCGGAAAAAATTGAAATTAAAGCAAGATGATAATCTGACAACTTTTTTATTGTCAATATGAGAACGTTGTTCATGGTACTTCTTTTTAAAGATAGCTTATTTATACATACGATATGCTCAAAGTATTTGAATTCTCTAATTTGTTTCTCTAATTTAATTATAACCTAAATTGATATAAGAAATAAGCTTAAAGATGAAACTGTGTGATTAAATCCTGAACGTTAATGGTTTGGGATTTTTTTATGCTAATTACCCTTGTTATGTTGTTTTTGCAATTTTGCTTTACCCTATGGCTGTTTAATGGAGATAAATCTAGAATGTATTGCAGTACGAGAATCTGGTTTCTAAAATTATTTTAAATCCAAAACCATTAAAAATGAATATTTAACAAATTATTAAGTTCGTGCTAATTTCTTTATAAGTTTAAAAGTTGTCAGACGTAGTATAAATTACTACGAGATTACATTTGAAAAAATCCTAAACATTTATTTGTTTAGGATTTTTTTATTTGATTTTTTCTTGCAAGCATGCCTATTTTACTTAATAATTACCTGTTGTTTCAATAATGTTTCAACTTTTCATTTTTCGTGTTTCAATTATGTATGTGAATTTAAATGTAATTTAACTCGTAAGGTATATATATTCATTGAATGATAATCAAGTATTAAACGTTCATTCTTGATTGATAATTAGTGAAATAAACACTACAGGAGACTATGCTAATTGCTACATATTAAATTATGTTTAGTCTTTTGTTGTTAAAGTTAATTATTTGAGTGTGTTTTTTGCTTGTTTGATAAATCTAATTTAAGAATATCTATCAGATGTTTTTAGAATTATATATTTCTTAATTTAAATTATACTATTAACTTATTTAATCCAACAGTTTATGATTTCACAACTACTAAAAGAAGGTGTCAGATCTTCTGATGCAAAGAACAATTACATGCATCCTCACACTAATAGATTGTATGCTCTTTTTATGGAATTTGAAGAACAAGCAGGTGAGGAGTTCTATGATTTATTTAAAGAACGGAAACTATCAAAAGGTACTTATCTGTTAACTGAAGGTGAGGTGTCAACAAAATGTTTTTACATTAAAAATGGGATTGCACATTCATTTCAACGGAGAGGGAAACGCGAAATAACTATGTTTTTTACTTTTTCTAATGAGTTTATAGATTCATATCAAAGTTCGGTACTAAAAGTGCCGTCTTCTGTAAGCATTCAATTATTATCCGATGCAACTGTTTTCGAATTTGATTGGAGTTTACTCAATAAATATAAGCTTCAGTATCCTGTGATTTGGAAGATTGAAGAGTTTATTATCGTGTGTTTGCTTTCAGCATTTGAAAATAGACTTGTAGATATGCAGGAAAAAACTGCTACGGAACGATATGAGGCGATATTGCTACAACAACCTCAATTAGTAAAGTCAGTATCACTGTCTCATATAGCTAATTATATAGGTTGTACGGCAGAATGTATTAGTCGTATACGTTCAAAGATTTCTTGTAAAACAAATCATGTTCTTCGATTTCGCTGAAGAACTATTAATAAATTATGTTTTTTTTGTTAGTAACTTGTCATTTCTTAATTGAGTGGAACAATATAATGTTCTATTTTGAATTCTAATCTCTCTACCCTTCGGGTACTTTCTCCACAAGAAGAAAGAAATAGGAGATGAAGTTTTTGAGATGAAGTAACGGTAATGCAAACAGAAAGCGATTAGATATAAAGTAGGATGTTATTTACTTCCCATTTCTTATATCCAACCTAATCCTACTATTTGATAATTATATCATTCATTATTTGTTAACTAGATATTCTAACTTATTTACCAAAATATAACAGTTTAAGTTTTCGAGGTGTTTTCTTGATTTTTATCAATAAAAAGTTGAATTATTAGAATAAATAATACACTTAATTTGTATTCTTAAATTAAATAGAGTTGTCTTATGACACATAATCGAATAAAGTTACTATGAGAGGACTTCATACTTCATAGTTTTTAAAAGTAATTTTAGGCTTAAATTAGGTTGCAGATGTATCTGAATGACCTGGGCGAAGAAGTGAAGAAATATCAAATGAGTAACTTAACTAATTATTTGTATTAAACTGCAGCTAGAAGAATAATTTATTAATTAAAAATATAGTACGTTGTGAGAATAAGAAAAAACATTTTAGTATTATGGTTGCTAATCTTTTTCCATGTTGCAGCTACGGCTCAGCAGGCTGAATACAATATAGGTAGCAACTGGGTGTATCCTACGGCTCAAAAGTATATGGGGATGGATTTTGTTAACGCTGCTACAGGGTCGTTGGTAAACAATGGCACAATCTCGTATAGTAAAAACTTTATAAACAACGGTAACGTTGATTTTGTAAATACGCTGGCTACTAATCCAGCTTTGAGCCAATTTACAGGTGTTGCTCAACAGCACATTTCGGGTACCGGTTCTACGCGTTTTTACAGTCTGCAGTTTAATCATCAGTTGGTGGTAGGAGCCTATACTCTGGAACAAAACATTACGGTGGCTCATCAGGTAGACTTCAAAAATGGGATTATAACCAGTTTACAAACTACCCCCGAAACAGCTATGAATATGGTACTGTTTGAAGCCGGTACCACCAGCATAAATGCTTCGGATAATAGTTTTGTGGATGGTTTTGTGAGTAAGGAGGGTAATGATGCATTCACTTTTCCTATTGGTAATGGGGGTTTCTATCGCCCTGCCGGCATTTCGGCACCTGCCAATGCTACCGACGCCTTTGAAGCACGCTACATTTATACTAATCCGGACAATGCAGGGTATACGCATACCCTGTTACAGGCTCCGCTGGTTAAAGTGAGCGACAAAGAATACTGGGTGATAAACCAAACCGCTGGAACTTCAACCGGGCAGGTTACGCTGAGCTGGGATGTGAATAAAACCAGTGCTGCCACACCACCTTATCTAAAAGCATTGACAGTTGCACGTTGGGACGGTACAAAATGGATTAATGAGGGTAATGTTTCAACTACCGGCGATATAACCGCTGGTACCATCACTGCCAATGTTACTGGCTATGGAATCTTTACTCTTGGTAGTACCCTTCTTAATCCTCCGGTGGCTGTAAACGATACGATCAATTCATTTGAAAACGTGTCGTCGACCGGAAATCTGTTAGCCAACGATCAGGTATCAAATGGCACTGCACTTACTGTGACCGGCTTTACTGTTGCAGGTGCTGTATATACTCCGGGAACCACAGCTACCATTGCAAGTGCAGGTACAATTAGTGTTGCTACCGACGGTATATATACATTTAAACCTGCGCTTAACTACAGCGGCACAGTTCCGACAATAACTTACAGCATTGCCGATGATGCAGGTTTACCAGCTACGGGAAGCGTGATTATTCATGTATTTGCATTGCCTCAATTCCAGAAATCAAGCACCAAGGCTTTGATGAACAACGATGGAACATATAGTTGGACATATATACTGTCGGTGAATAATAATACGGCTCTCGCTGTTGATAACATGCAACTGACAGATAATATGGATGATGTATTTAAGAATAAGAATTGTGCATATACCATTACAAGTATTACTGCTACAGGAAGCCTGAAAGCTAATGGGTTGTATAACGGATTGTCCGATGTGAATACTTTGTTGAGTGGCTCAAGTCTGGCTTCAGGTAGCTTGGATTCCGTTCGAATTGAAGTGAAAGTAGATACGCATAGTCAGACAGATTCAATTGAGGTATCTAATCAGGCTACACTAACAGGTACTATGGGTTCGACTAAGGTGTATATGTTATCGGATGATAATTCTGTGAGCGGAACAAAAGATCCTACAAAGACTATCATTCCACCGGTACACCTTCTTATTCCGGATGCTTTCTCTCCAAATGGAGACGGTGTTAATGATAATTTGGTAATTGCACATGATGCAAATTCTAGAGTTGAACTGGAAGTGTTTAACAGTAATGGAGTCTCAGTATACAAGAGCCAGGATTATAAAAATGATTGGGCTGGAAAAGCAACAAGCGGTATGTTCAGAGGGCTGCTGCCAGACGGAACCTATTTTATCTCGGTCAAGATTACTAATATATCGACAGGTGAACTGGTGTCTAAAGTTGTCAGATACATAACTATACGTCATTAAATTCAATAAAGTGAAATCTCCAGTCTCGCAAATGCTCTTTGTGAGATTGGATACTTTTCACAATGAGTTTAGAATAACGTTAATAATTATTCTTTACATTGAAAACATCTAACAGAAAAAATACATATTATAATGATACACAAGATTATTTCCGTTTTGTCAATTATACTGAATCGTTTAAGGGTTCAATTGTTGCTTTGTCTTGTGTTTGGATGTTCATTCATTCATGCACAGCAAGATATGATGTACACCCAATACATGAATAACATGCTGAATGTAAATCCGGCCTATGCAGGTAATCGTACTGTGAATAACATAACCTCTCTGTTACGTAAACAATGGGTGAATATTGATGGTGCACTAACTATTGGGTCTGTATCATGGGATTATCGCGGAGAAGATAGTCGAGTTGGTTATGGGATACAAGCATATACAGACAAGCTGGGGGTAGAAACTAATACAGGCTTTCAGGTATTTTATTCTTACCATATTCAATTCAACAAATCTTCTTTGATTTTTGGATTGAGTGGTGGTATAGTAAACTATCGGGCAGCCTTTCTGACCGGTACAGATCCGACTACGGGTGGAGGGGTAGATCCGTTATTTAGTAACGATTTGAATACTCTGAAGCCTACTGCAGGAGTAGGAGCTTTGTATTCAACAAATAATTGGTATGTGGGTTTGTCTGCACCTTCTTTATTGACCACAACAGTTTATAATAATAATCATGAGGTAGTAAGCATGGACAATAAACGATACTTTCTGACTGGTGGTTACATTTTTAATGCATCGTCGGTGCTGAAGTTAAAACCTTCTGTTATGTTCAAAACCGTCGCTGGAGCAGCGTTGCAGTACGATTTTAACCTCAATGCCTGGGTCAATAATGTTGTTGGATTTGGGGTGAGTTATCGTCACGACGATGCTGTTGCCGGAATGGTAGATTTTCAAATAGCTCCCGGATTTACACTTGGATATGCTTACGATTATCTGACTTCAAGTTTGAAAAAATATAGTGCCGGGTCGCACGAGCTGATGCTTCGGTTTGAATTCTCAAAAGGAAAACCTCAACGAATACAATCACCTCGCTATTATTAAATTATTAAATAATATAAAAATGAAACAATTAGTATTAGTAAGTGTAACCATTGTGCTACTTCTTTTTGTAGGAATTGCTGGTAATGCAAATTTGTGTGCCCAGAATCAGAAACCATCAGAGAGTCAGCGAAAAGTAATATTGAAAAAAGCCGATTCGGCTTATGGTAATCTGAATTACGCAAGTGCATCCACTTATTACGAAGAATACCTACAGGCAGCAAGCAATGAAAACAAAGATGTATTAACTAAACTGGCTGATAGCTATTGGCGGAATGGTAAATATGATGCCGCATTGCGTGTGTATAAACAGTTATTCCCCTCGGCCACTACTGAAACTACCAAGCAACTTCAGTTGCGCATTGCCGAGTTGTATGCGAGGTTTAGCGACTATGAGCATGCCTCACAATGGTTGCGTGGGATGGAAGGATATAAGGCTAAAGCCGAAGCATACAATAGTGTTTCAGAAATGGAATCAATGAAAAAAGACTCTTTAAGTTGGACTGTTGGTTTGTTGGATTTGAATACGATCTATCATGAGTTTTCTCCTTATCTAGCTGATAATTTTATATATTTTAGTAGTAACAGATATAATGGGTCGAAAAAAAAAACAAAAGAAGACGGTGGAATTGGACTCAATTATGCTCGGCTATGGAAAGTCCCTGTGAAGGATGTACATACATGCACTTCTACAGATAAGACAAATGTAGAATCGAATTTAGTTGATGGATTTAAAGCAATTCAGTACAATACAGCTCCAGTTTCGATTGATAACAATAACCATTTCTATTTTTCCACGAACTCTCCTATTCCTGATAACACAGGTGTAAAACGTCTTTGTTTAATGGAGGCTTTTTACACTCCTAATGGACATTTGAAAACAAAGGTTATACCTTTAGGGGACTCTAAAATTTACACGGTCATGCATCCGGCTATCAATGCTGATGGAACATTACTGGTGGTAAGTAGTAATAAGCCTGAAGGAGTGGGCGGCTACGATTTGTATTATACGCAACGGAAAAATATTGATCAATCTTGGAGCGAATTGAAACCATTGAGTCATAATGTAAATACGATGGGTAATGAGGTGTTTCCCACTATTACCTCCAATGGTTACCTGTATTATAGTTCTGATGCTATGCCGGGTTTAGGTGGACTGGATCTTTTCAGAATTCTTTTGAAAGATGGACTTAGTGGAGCTGGTACTCCAGAACATTTAAGTTACCCAATTAATAGTTCATCTGACGATTTTGGTTGGGCACAGGGTGAAACAGACACAACCGGCTATTTTACATCTGACCGTTTGGGCAACAATGATATATATATCTATAGTTACAAAGAACCTATCTCGCTCAAAATAAATAATGTTAAGGTTAAACAGATTGATTCGACAAATGTATGCAGCAATAAGATGCCTGATTTTAATACAAAAGATTTATTTTCAATATTATTCAGTAGTAACAAATGTGATATTACCCCATCCAACTATTATTTAACGAACGCTCTGTTACGGGTAATGAAAAAATATCCATGTCTAAAGTTATTAATAAAGTCATATACAGATACCGATGGTGGTGATGTGTTTAATCGGAATCTGAGTAAGTGCAGGGCCATTTATACTCGTAATTATTTAATTAAAAAAGGCATTAATTCGTCCCGATTGGATACAGTATGTTTAGGCAAAACACAGCAACTAAATGAAAATAAAAATGCTGTAGAAAAAGCTATAAACCGAAGGGTATTATTCCAGGCGGCATCCACAGGTTGTAATCTGAGTGTTGACAGTTTATTATCGGCTGAATTGCTCGTTAAACACGAAATAACCTATTCTAAAAAAACATACGTTTTAAGAGAAGGAGGCAGATTCGTGGTGCAGGTGGGAGCTTTTAAGAGTAATACAAATGCATTTGCTCTTGTGTCGAGACTGAAGAAAATTTTACCTGAGAATATTTATGTAATAGAAGAAAATGACGGTCTTTACCATGTTCGTGTTGGTAGTTCAAAATCATTTGTTGAAGCTGAAAGGATGGCTGCTCTGATAGAGGCAATAGGGATACTGAATTAGTTCAGTGGCGATTCATGATAATCGCTGTTTTTCTTGATATAAATCAATAAATGAGCTATTATTTACATATATAAATATCGTTTATTTGTATCAAAAAAATTAAACAATCAGTTCCGATAGCATGGATATAATGCTTTTTTGAGCCTAATTCTTATAATAATCTGTTATATGGTTGTAAATTCAATATGTTGACGGCTTATTCGATATATCAAAGAAAATAAATATTAATTAATACATAAAGATATGAAAAATAGACACTTTTTAGTAGTTGCTTTTCTCCTTGTGTTTAGTGTGTCCGTAATTGCACAAAACAAAATTGGAGATAACCCTGCAGTTATTCAGACTGGATCTTTACTTGAACTGGAAAGTCTGAGTAAAGGCTTACGTTTGCCACGTATTCCCCTTAATGATGTCACAAAATGGACATTGGATGGATCTCCTACCAGTGGGATGGTGATTTTCAACGACAGTGGAACGGTACCTCACGGACTGTATTACTGGAATATGGATTCATCGCAATGGGATCAGGTAGTCAGTCTCTCAAAACTAATATTGGAACTAGCAAAGAAAGAAGATATCACTAATAAGAGTACCGATGTAAATATTGATGCTGCATCGGATACCAAATACCCGAGTGTAAAAGCTATTAAGACCTACGTGGATGTTGCAGTAACCGGAGCTACCATTGCTGATGCAGATGCTGCAACAAAAGGTAAAATACAATTAGCAGGAGATTTGGCTGGTACTGCTGCTGCACCAACTGTACCCGGATTGCTCTTGAAAGAAGATGTTACTAATAAAAGTGCAAATATAATCGCCGATGCTGCATCGAACGCTAAGTACCCCGGTGTAAAGGCCATCAAAGATTATGTGGATGTGGCTGTAGCAGGAGCTACCATTGCCGATGCTGATGCTGCAACCAAGGGAAAGATACAGCTTGCCGGAGATTTGGGAGGTACAGCGGCTTTACCAACAGTACCTGCACTTTCGAACAAAGTTGATAAAACTATTACTGTAAACGGACAAGCGTTAAGTGCAAATGTTACATTGGGAAAAGCTGATGTTGGCTTAAGTAATGTTGATAATACAAGCGATGTAAATAAACCGATAAGCACAGCTACCCAAACAGCTCTTGATTTGAAAGCAGATAAATCAATAACAGTAAACGGACAAGCATTAAGTGCAAACGTTACAATAGGTAAAGCTGATGTTGGCTTAAGTAATGTTGACAATACCAGCGATGTAAATAAACCGATAAGCACAGTTACCCAAACTGCACTTGATTCGAAAGCAGATAAATCAATAACTGTAAACGGACAAGCGTTAAGTGCAAATGTTACATTAGGAAAAACTGATGTAGGTTTAAGTAACGTTGACAATACCAGCGATGTAAATAAACCAGTAAGCACAGCTACTCAAACAGCTCTTGATTTAAAAGCAGATAAATCAATAACTGTAAACGGACAAGCATTAAGTGCTAACGTTACTTTAACTAAAACCGATGTAGGACTGAGTGATGCCGACAATACAAGTGATATAAATAAACCCATCAGTACAGCTACTCAAACAGCTTTAAATCTGAAAGAAGATCTGATTAATAAAAGTACAAGTATTGTAGCCGATGGAGGTTCCGATACTAAATACCCAAGCACAAAAGCAGTAAAAACTTATGTAGATGCTGCAACTCCCGATGCTACAACACTAGCTACAGGAAAAATACAGTTGGCGGGTGACTTGAGCGGTACTGCTACTGCACCAACCATTGCCAATGGTGCTGTAACCAATACTAAACTAGCTTCCGATGCTGTTACCTCCACTAATATTTTAGACGGAACCATTGCTGCTGCCGATTTAGGTGCTAACGCTGTAACCACCGCTAAAATTGCTAATGGCGCTGTTACTGCAGCTAAAATTGAACCATTATCCGATGCTAATATCCTAGTGGGTACTGCTACCGGTAATGCTAAAGTACCGGTAACCGGTGACGTTACTATGGCTAATACAGGTGTTACTTCAATTGCCACCAATGCCATAACTACAACTAAAATTGCTGATGCTGCTGTAACTACATCTAAACTAGAAACATTGCCCGATGCCAATATTCTTGTGGGTACTGCTACTGGCAATGCCAAAGTGCCAGTAACGGGAGATGTGACCATGGCTAATACTGGAGTTACCACTATTGCGGCCAATGCAGTGACTACTTCAAAAATATCTGCTGCTGCTGTTACCGGTGATAAAATAGCCCAAATGACAGCTACTGATAAGCAGGTGCTAAGCTGGGATAACGCCAGTTCAGTATGGAAACCGACTACTGTTAGCGACTCGAAAGTGCAAGTAGCCGGAACAGTAGATGCTAAAGAGTTGAATGCAACTGATTTCGATAATTCAGGCGCCGACATTGCAATTAAAACCAATGCCGTAACCACAACCAAAATTGCTGATGCTGCTGTGACTTCTAGAAAAATAGAAGGACTGGCTAACGGCCAAATTATAGTGGGTGTTGATGGTACTGCAGCTAATAATGCAAAGGTAGCTTTAAGTGGCGATGTAACTATGGCTAATACCGGTGTTACTACCATTGCTACCAATGCCGTAACCACAACAAAAATTGCTGATGCTGCCGTTACGCTACCTAAAATGGCCAACTTAGCCGGAGTTTCACTTATTGGTAACAATACCGGTCTTGCTGCGGCTCCAAAGGCTATTACATTGGGTGCCGGTTTAAGTTTTAGTGGTACCACGCTTACAGCTATAAACCAAAATTTCATTAGTATAAATGCTTCTACTTATACTGTAACCTCTACGGATTATATCGTCAAATGTATGTCTGGTAGTACACTTGTTACTTTGCCTAACCCTGCAACGTCGCTCGGAAGATCATTAATTTTTATTGAAGGTACAGGAATGGGTGTTATAACTTTTGATTCGACTATTTTTGGTGGTGTTCAAGCGGTGGCAGCAGGATTCACTTACTTGGCAATCTGTGACGGAACTAACTGGCGTTTATGTGGTCAATAAGTTTTATACTATTTTATTTTATATTGTTTAAATATAAATTATGAGAAAAATTTTTATTCTGATTAGTCTTGCTATAAATATGTTTTGGGCAACCGCTCAGATTAGGACTAATCAGTCTATTGGTAACGGAACTATCAATACTAGTTCAACTTTTTTGGATGCTTCAAGCTCACCAACATGGAATTTGACGACCAATACGGGAAAAGGATTACTTTTCCCAAGGGTCGATCTGACCACCTTCGCAGCATTTGCATATGTTGGTACAGCTGGTTTGACTGCTAATTATCCGACTCGTTTTGATGGTATGATTGTGTATAACTCAGCAACCGGTACTGCAGCTATCGGAGGTACAGCAGTTACCCCGGGTTTTTACTACTATGCAAATACAACTACCAATGTAAATGGAGGAACGTGGGTGCGAATAAATGATGCAAATGATGCAGTAAATGCAGCATCAGGAACTGCATTTTTTGGTGTGCTACCAAATACAACACCTAATGCTACGAACATTCAGGCTCTCACAAATAAGAGTATAGGATCTGGAGCCTACGGTGGAAATTTTGATCAGACACTGACTGCTGGCGGATATTTTACACTTGCCGTTCCTGTTTCCTGGCGAAATCCTTCTCTTAAAATCGATGGAAATGATACATGGAATGTGTTCGTGGCAACTTCAACAGTAATGATTAATAATGTAACTTATCAGGTGTGGCAAACTGATGTTTCACTGGCTTCAGGCATTGCGATAGTTGTGAAATAGCATGATTGAAGTTCTGTCTCCAAAATAATATAGATACCTTCTATTTAATATTATTCGGTTTTAGTTGAATATCTCTGTATATAAAGTGCAAGATTTAAAGGATTCTTAAAATGTATAGGTTTTTATGGGGTCTTGTATTTTAGAAATGAGCTGTTTTTATGTCTATTGGCATATCCTGCTGAGCGAATCTGAAGATGTAAATATATGACCGTATTTATAGGATAGTATTAGAAAATTAAAGTTCCGTTTCTCTCGAAACTCAAAATAGATTTAGTTTAATAATTAATTTAATTGAAAATGAAAAAAGTAATTTTACTCGTTGGTTTTGTGCTAACATTGACAGGTGCAGCAATTGCACAAACAACAAAAGTATCTAAGCAGATTGAGGTACTTCCGTGGCTGAATACGGCCGTCATCGATGCAAATCAGGCTGCTGGTGGCTTGCACGTTTATGCAGATTGGACTACTCTTGGTTCTACCTTAAAGACTGCACAGGTTAAGGTAGGTATGTTAGTATCGATTACAGGTGATAAAGCAACTTATCGCCTTAAATCATGGACTACAACAACTGCTCTCCCTTTATTAGGAGAATGGGAACGTGTGAGTGATATGATTGTGGTAGCCGATATTGCTGAACGTAATGGCTTGATTGTGACTGATAATTCTAAAGTAAGCTTAGCACCCGGAACTACTGTGGTAGTAAAGGATAATGGCAAAGTAGTAGCAGAATCATTTATTTATGCCGCAGGCTTGTTTGACGCTAATGGTGATGGAACCGTCAAAACAGACGGAACGGACAATTGGTATTCTGCCAGTGGAACAAATGCCGGATCGGGTTATGTTTTCTTCGATGAAGCAGCAGTAGGAACTACTACATCTACTGCTTCTGAAGGTTGGTTTAAAGGTGCTTCAGCTTCCGGAACAATTACCGTTGGTACTACTGCCCGACTTTCAGGTATGCCTTCAGGTGTGAAGTTTAGTCTTACTCCGGGTTCTGATGTACCCGTAGTTGCTTTACCTGCTGCATGGGCTAACCCTACTTTCTATGTTAACGATGGAACGAATACTTATCAATTGCTCGACTGTTGGGTAAAAAGTTATCAAACAATTGATGGTATCTCGTATCAGCTATGGGTAGCAGATACAGCATTCCAAACAAGTATTCCAGTAGGGTCATCGCTTATTGTTCAATAATATAATATTGCTAATTTTTTATTTAAGTTTTGATAGTTGAAATAAAATAAAAGTTACACTTTTATTTTATAGGAGTTCCTGCTGCGGTTTCCTAAAATTCATGTGTTGTGAACCGCACAGGACTCCTTTTCTTGAATATTTACAATTTAAATCCATTTGTAATGAGTCTTTGTTTTAAAAGATTTGCTCAATATGTGAATCAAAAATCACAATTGAAGAACATCTTTCTAATTAGTGGTGACAATGTGAATTAGAATGTCTGAACAAGCAGAGTATTGTTGTATTTGCAATAGTTGTAAATAAATATAAATATGTGCCTGGGCATGAGATAATTGGGACTTCCCGTATGAAATATTTCTAAGTAAGTTTATAAGGATGAGGAATATGTTTGTTTAAATAGTACGAAGTTATACTTCGCTAAAAATAAGAGAATTATATATGATAACACATTAGGCATTATATTGTCCTTCTGAAAATCAATATATAGCCAAGTGGTTGTAATGAAAATTAGCCATGTATAAAATTGAAACCAGTTAGGTTGGTTGTATTTAGGCTTGCTTTGCAGAGATATGTATAACTAACTGAAAATATAAATGATATAATCAGCAAAAAGCGCCAACTGCTGAAAGCCGATTTACAAACAGAACAAAATTTCAAACTATATAGAATTCCGATAATGAGAAAGATATGTATATTGTCGCTTTTGCTGTGCTTGGGTCTGGGATTATTTGCTCAGATTCAATCCAAAGTAACAAAAACTTTGACGCCAATTAACAGCACAATTCCTGTAGTATATCAGGCCAATGTGCAGGGGGGACTCCATCAGGTAGCTAATCAGACTGAGCGGGATGCAATGCCCGTTAACATGAAAGTAGATGGGATGCTGGTGTGGGTTACTGCAGATAATGCTTTTTACCGATGGAACGAAACTGCCTCTTCATGGGGAAAGGTCAGCTTAATTAAAACCTGGGTTACTGATGCTACCTATGCTGTTGACGATATCTTCTTATATAACACAATGATTGTGCGGGCAAAAACGGCTGGTACGATAGCTGCTGGTACTAATCCTGTAACCGACAATACTAACTGGAATATAATAGGTGATGATTTAGGAGTAACAACGGATAACAACTCTGTAGCTACTTACGTAGCCCCGGTTGCAACGGTGGATAGTTATTCCGGTTTAGTACTGAAGCAAACTCTTGTAGCTGCTACGGCAACCTTGTCTACGCCAACGAATGTTACAGTGGGTAAGCGGTTTACGCTGGTCAATGCTGCTAATTCTACCTATCCGGTGACCGTTGGTACTTACAGCATTCTTGCTGGGCAATCGGCTCAATTTGTATGGAATGGCAGCTCTTGGTCTTCACCTTCGAGCGTAGCTTCAAATGTAGCTATTTCGGGTCTTACAGCTGCAACGGCTGCCAACACGATTGCAAACGGAGACTTTGCTCAGGACTGGAAGTGGAATAGTTCATCAACTACTAATCCTCTCAGCATAGGTAGTAGCTCATTGACTACCGGTAATTTGTTATCGTTAAATGGTAGTAGTGCCAGCCAAACGGGTAATACTTTGTTGGTAAGCTCTAACGCCACTGCCCCTACAAATGGTGTAGCACGATTTAATCTTACGGCTGCCCATACCGGTAACGGTGTTCAGATAGATGATATCACAACAACAGGCAATGTACTGGCTATTAACGCTAGTAATGTGAATGTTGGAAATGCTATGCTCATCAATGCTAATGCTGCCACAGGAGGCACGGGGCTGTCTATCAATGCCAATGCATTAACTACAGGATCTGGTTTGAAAATTAGTTCATCTTCAACAACGAATGCAAGTTTTACAGGATTATTATATGTAGTAAATAAATCCAACAGAACTACCGGTACTATAGCACGAATAGAGTCTAGCTCCGCTGCCGGATCTGGTTTAACAGTACTTGCCAACGGTAATACAGGTTTTGGTACGAACTACCCGGATGCTACTCTTCACAATGCCGGTTCAACGATATTGGGAACTACTACAGATGTAAACAGTACAGCTACTTATGCACCGACTGCAGCTGCTACTGTGGATAATTTTTCTGGTTTGGTATTGACTCAAACAATTACAGCTACTGCAGTAACGTTGGCAGCACCAGCTAAAACTGCTGCGGGAAGACGGTTTACGTTGACAAATTCTGTTAATTCCACCTATCCGTTGACGGTTGGTACTTATAGTATTCCAGTAGGCCAGTCGGCTGAATTTGTATGGAATGGTAGTGCTTGGTCTTCACCTTCGAGCGCAGCTTCAAGTGTAGCTCTTTCAGGGCTAACAGCTGCAACAGCAGCCAACACGGTTAATAACGGCGATTATGCACAAACTTGGAATTGGAATTCATCTAATGCTACCAATCCTCTGAGCATAGGTAGTAATTCATTGACTACCGGTAATCTCTTATCATTGAATGGCACAAGTGCCAGCCAAACGGGAAAAACATTGTTGGTAAGTTCTAACGCCACTGCTCCAGCGAACGGTGTAGCTCAATTTAATCTTACCGGAGATCATACCGGTAATGGTGTTCAGATAGATGACGCCACAACTGCGGGCAAGGCCATGGCTATTAATGCCAATGCCGCTACTACAGGAACCGGCCTGGCTATCAATGCCAATGCATTGACTACAGGATCTGCGCTGAATATCAGTTCTTCTTCCACCACAAATATCGGTAACGGATTGTTATTCGTTGGAAATACCACTGCCACTACAACCGGAACGGTAGCCCGTGTACAGGCTAATTCCACTACCGGTTCAGGCTTAACGGTTCTTGCCAGCGGCAATACAGG
>Ga0302215_10000562_pt1 | contig 27294 bp, 22 predicted proteins | sample II_Fen_N3_1_FD_194580 | JGI IMG/M metagenome (GOLD analysis project Ga0302215, IMG submission 194580) | Peat permafrost microbial communities from Stordalen Mire near Abisko, Sweden - II_Fen_N3_1 | ecosystem: Environmental > Terrestrial > Soil > Wetlands > Permafrost | place: Sweden: Abisko... | reverse complement strand
TAGCTATATTAGTCGGATTAGCAATCAGCATCAATAGCTTCTCCCAAATTGAACGCGTAGAACCTGCATACTGGTGGGTGGGAATGAAAAATCCACAACTACATCTGTTACTTCATGGCAATGAAATTTGTAACCGAACGGTTAATTTTTCTTATATGGGCGTGAAACTTATCAAAACAAATCGTGCTTGCAGTCCAAACTACTTATTTGTAACTCTTGAAATTGATCAGAAAAAGGTCAAAGCCGGTAAGTTTCAGATTCTTCTCAAACAATCTGAAAAAGCAGATATTAGTTTTGAATATGAATTGAAATCTCGCCGCCAAGAATCTGCCGATCGACAGGGATTTACAAGTTCAGATGTAATTTACCTGCTTATGCCCGATCGGTTTGCCAATGGAAATCCAACGAACGACAACATAGAATCGCAGCCCGAAAAAACCGACCGCACATTTGATTCTGGTCGTCATGGTGGCGACCTCAAGGGAATTCAAAACCATCTGGATTATATCAAAGAACTTGGTGCAACAGCTATTTGGTGCACGCCGGTTCAGGAAAACAATTACAAAAAATACAGCTATCACGGTTATGCAATTAGTGATTATTCTAAAATAGATCCTCGCTTCGGGAGCAATGAAGAATATTCTGCTTTTGTTGAAGCCTCACACCAAAAAGGTTTAAAAGTCATTATGGATATGGTTTCAAACCATTGCGGAATATGGTCGTGGTGGATGAATGATTTACCTTTCGAAGACTGGATTCATCAATGGCCGAAAATGACTTACACGACTCATAAGGCAAGTACAATAAAAGACACGCATGCGGCTAATGTTGATAAAAAATTATTTATTGACGGTTGGTTCGACACATCCATGCCTGACATGAATCAAAAAAACTCCTATTTCTGGACCTATTTTATTCAAAATTCTATTTGGTGGATTGAATCATCAAATCTGGATGGAATTAGGATGGATACATATCAATACAACGATAAGGATGCTATGGCTCAGTGGGCAAAATCCATTACGAATGAATATCCAAAGTTTAATATTGTAGGAGAAGTTTCGTTACCTCAAACTGTTGATATTGCATTCTGGCAAAAAAATTCCGTAAACCCTCAAAAATTCAACTCCGAATTACCAACAGTTATGGATTTTATTCTACAACGGGCATTATTAACCTGTTTTAATGAGCATGGAAAACCTTGGGAAGATGTAGGGATGAATAAACTTTATAATATCATTGCAAGTGATTATTTATATCCGGATATAAATAATCTACTCATTTTTGCTGAAAACCACGACACACAACAATTTAATTTCATGTGTCATAATAACCTTGATAAATTTAAAATGGGCATGTCGTTTTTGATGACAACACGCGGTATTCCCCAAATTTACTATGGAACAGAAATTGGTATGGGCGGTAATAAAGATAAAGGAGATGGAGATATTCGTCAGGATTTCCCGGGCGGATGGTCGGGCGATTCAATCAATGCCTTCGACTCAAAAAGCCGCACAGAGGTTCAAAAAAGTTATTTCAATTTCTTATCAAAATTATTGAACTGGCGCAAAACCAAAACAGTCATTCATACCGGATTACTAACCCATTACACTCCAGAAAATGATGTCTATGTATATTTCCGTTACAACGAAAAAGAAAAGATAATGGTTATTATGAATAATAACGAAACTGATCAGACACTTAAAACAAGTCGATTTGCCGAAAGCCTCGACGGAGAAACAACAGCTAAAGACCTAATGACTAAAAAAACCTATGAACTTTCGACATCCATCGTTGTTCCAAAACAAACTGCACTCATTCTTGAATTCCCTTCAAAATAAAAATATCAAAAAACAACTTTTATGAAAAATGTATTTCTGCCTATCATTTTGTTACTAACATTGGCAACTATAGCTACCAATATGTTGATTTCGTGTAAAACACAAACGAATCAGACAGAGAATTTAATGGACTCAATTGACTACAAAAGAACAGTTCCTGAATGGGTGAAAGGTGCCAATATTTACGAAGTCAATACACGCCAATACACACCCGAAGGCACTTTCAAAGCTTTTCAGCAGCATTTACCACGTTTAAAAGCAATGGGAGTTGAAATTTTATGGTTGATGCCAATTAACCCGATAGGTATAAAAAACCGCAAAGGTAGTTTGGGAAGCTATTATTCAATAAGTGATTACACGAAAGTGAATCCTGAATTTGGTACCGAAGCCGATTTCAAGGAACTGGTTACCGAAGCGCACAAGCTTGGAATGCACGTCATTATCGATTGGGTTGCAAATCATACTTCGTGGGACAATGTTTGGATGAAAGAACACTCCGAATGGTACACAAAAGATAGCTTAGGCAAAATTATACGACCTGCAGGAACGGATTGGGACGACACAGCCGATTTAAATTACAGTAATCCAGACTTGCGTCGTGCAATGATTGATGCTATGGCCTATTGGGTTAAAAAAGCTGACATCGACGGATTTCGATGCGATGTAGCCGGTATGATTCCACTCAATTTTTGGATCCATGCCCGCAAAGCTATTGATGAAATAAAGCCCGGCTGTTTCTTCCTTGCTGAGGATGGTGAACCTCAAATTCACAAAGCATTTGATATGACATACGATTGGCCTTTGAAAGACATGATGTATGACATAGTAAAAGGAAAAAAGAACAGCACTGACTTAATCAAACTTTTCGAAAGTGAGTCCAAAAGATTCAAAAGTGGTGATATTCGGATGCAATTTACAACTAATCATGACTTAAATACATGGGACGGTAGCGAATATGAACGATTTGGTGATGCGCCAGTAGATGCATTTTCCGTATTGACTTATACCATACCAGGAATGCCACTAACCTATACAGGTCAGGAAGAACCATTGAAAAAACGCCTCAAATTCTTCGATAAAGATACAGTTGGCTTTAGCAAGTATGATAGAAATGAGCTTATTACAAAGCTCAATGAGCTTAAAAGAGGAAACTCAGCCTTATGGAGTACGAATTACAATGGTGGTTTTGAAGGATTAAAAAATACCAACCCTACTTCTATTCTTACATTTGTTCGTCAAAAAAAGAAAATTCAAATTGTTTGTGCATTCAATTTTTCTGACAAGGAACAAAGTTTTAAGATTACAAGTGTGATCGAAGGCGAATTCAACCATTATCTAGGTGAACAGATAGCAATAAACACCAACACTACAAATAAACTGAAACCTTGGGGATATTCCATTCAGGTAGCAATGCATTAGAATCAATAGTATATTAAGAAAGCCATTCCGCATACGGAATGGCTTTCTTAATATCATAAAACGAGTTCTTCAAATAGTTTCTGAACAGTTACATCTAAGTTCTCGGAATAACCTGGATGAGGTCGGGAAGTTTGAATACAGGAGCTACGCACTGCCGTGAGCCAGCGAAAACGCTCCGGAATATCAAACTGTGCAATTGTACCGGCAGCTTTATCGCCACTACAAATACGCTCAAACGAAACCAGTGTTTCGCGCAGTAAATCCACATCAAGCTCGGTGGAGAAAACACCCAGTCTGTCTTCATTCAGCACATATTTCATGCGGATATATTTTGCCCGTTTGGAAAACAGAATAATACCAACATTGATAAATTCTTCGCGTTCAACCCTTGGCAAAACACGAATAACGGCGTATTCAAATAAGTGCTTTCCTTGCATTGATGGCTTCTTTTAAAAAATTTTCGAAATGTTTTAATCTACTCGTTAGGAAGTTGTAGTACACTTCACGTACAGAGTCAGCAGTTTCATCAGCTTCAAGTCCGGCAGCCCATTCATCGGGAATCAGGGTTACAAGTTCACGAATAACATTGTCGGTAAGAATCAGCTTACATTCAGCATTAACAATCTCCAGTTGATCTGCAAAAGGCAACAAAACGTGATCTTTAATCAGCGCAAATGGCGTTAAAGCTTGCTTCTCATGATTTGTCCACGAATGATGAAAATACAAAGTCGCACCGTGATCAATCAGCCACAAATCTTTATGCCACATAAGCATATTGGTATTGCGAACCGTACGATCCACATTGGTCAGAAAAGCATCCATCCACACAATCAACGAAGCCGTTCGTCCATCCACTTTGGTAGTAACCGGATCGTAAGTAAGTGCGCCCGACAGAAAATGCAAGCCCAGATTCAGCCCACGACTACCTTGCAGTAAATCCTGAATTTCCTCATCACCTTCGGTTTGTCCAAAAGCCTCGTCGAGTTGCACAAAAACCAATTCAGGAATGCGTAATTTCAGTAGTTTAGCGACTACGCCACCTATCAGTTCTGATATCAACGCTTTTGCTCCATGTCCGGCACCACGAAACTTGACAACATATTTAAAGCCGTCATCGGCTTCAGCCAATGCCGGTAACGAGCCTCCTTCGCGCAAAGGAGTGATATAGCGGGTTACATTTACGGTACGTAGGGTCATGATATTTATTTTGTCTATGTTCACTCTTTAAGCCCCTTTAGGGGTTTGGGGTTATTATCTTTTAAACAACATCCTGAACGCCTCTTCCACTTTTTTTACCTGTATCAGTTCTATATTCAGTTTACTAAGATTAAGACTTTTGAGATTATATTCCGGCATAATCATTTTTTTGAAGCCTAGCTTTTCAGCTTCAAGTATGCGTTGTTCAATGCGGTTTATAGGGCGGATTTCACCTGACAGTCCCACTTCACCCGCCACGCACACGTGCTTTTCTATGGCAATATCCACGTTTGACGACAGAATAGCTGAGATTACAGCCAAATCAATAGCCGGATCATTTACTTTAATACCACCGGCGATATTGAGGAAAACGTCTTTTTGCGCAATTTTAAATCCGGCACGTTTTTCAAGTACTGCCAGCAACATATTCAATCGGCGCAAGTCAAAGCCTGTACTGGAGCGCTGTGGCGTGCCATAAGCTGCCGAACTTACCAAAGCCTGCACTTCTATCAGAAACGGACGAACCCCTTCGATAGCCGAAGCAATGGCAACACCGCTCAGTCCTTCGTGATTTTGCGAAAGCAGAAGCTCGGAAGGATTGCTCACTTCGCGCAAACCATTTTGTTGCATTTCAAAAATACCAAGTTCGGAAGTACTTCCAAAGCGGTTTTTAATGGAGCGAAGAATGCGGTACATATAATGTTGATCACCTTCAAACTGCAATACTGTGTCTACAATGTGTTCAAGTACTTTAGGCCCTGCAATACTACCTTCTTTATTGATATGACCAATAAGTAACACCGGAGTGGAAGTGGTTTTACAGAATTTGAGCAAATGAGCAGCGCATTCGCGTACTTGCGATACGGAGCCGGGCGACGATTCTATCATTTCAGTAGAAACCGTTTGAATTGAGTCAACAATCACCACATCAGGCTGTACATTTTGAATATGAACGAAAATTTGTTCCAATGAAGTTTCACTGACAATATAACAATCGGGATTTTCGAATTTAAGTCGTTCGGCTCGTAGTTTCAACTGCTTCACGCTTTCTTCACCCGAAACATAAAGTGTGCGTTTCCCTTTTAAATTCAGCACAACCTGCAGCACCAAAGTCGATTTTCCAATACCGGGTTCACCACCAATCAACACCAAGGAGCCGGGCACAAGTCCGCCACCCAACACGCGATTCAACTCATTACAGGATGTATCGATACGACTTTCTTCCGAAGTTTCTACTTCGTTTAACCGAACCGGTTTCTGTTTCGTAATTTCGAGTCCGCCCAAGCTGATTTTAGGCGAATTATCTTTGCTTACAATTTCCTCAACATATGAATTCCATTCGCCACACGACGGGCATTTCCCTATCCATTTTGGTGAATCGGCACCACAATTCTGACAAACGTATACTGATTTGGTTTTGGCCATGAAAGTTTAATTAAGAGATTTATGCAAAAGTATGGAAAATATACTAATTGAATGTGCTATTGAAGCAATAATCAAATATGCCTATTGAAATGATCAGTCAAAGCAGTTTATAATAAATTTATTTAACAGACCCTCGTATTAGTATTTTGCTCATTAAATTTCCTTTTTTCGCCAATTGCCTTTCCAGATATAAAGATAACCGAGCGTTCCGATAACGGACCAATAAACAAATTCTGACAGCCAAACTACAGCCACCGAACTTGGGTGAATAATAGCTGTATAGTAAACGTAGCTTATGTAACAGAACAGGGTAAAAAATTCGATACCAAAAGCTGTACGTGTATTACCAGTTCCTGAAACACCATTGAAAACAATAAAGCTCATAGCAAAAAGCAGATTGGCAAGTGACACAATTCGCATAACCGGCACACAGGCCTTTATAAGCCCCTCATCATCGGTATAAATATGAGCAAAAAATTCGGGAAAAGAAACTGTAAGAATGACTAATGGCAAAGCTATCAGTACAGATATACGAGCCACCCGATTAATAAAAGGCAGAACTTCCTCTTTGCGTCCGGCACCAATCAGATTACTAACCAAGGTATTTACCGTAGTTGCCAACGCCGACGCCGGAATCATTAATAATATATACAAGCTCCGTCCGATATTTGAAACAGCCAACGGCCGTTCACCCATGTGTTCGATAAAAATAAAAAACACGAACCAGGTAGAAATTGAAATAAAGTATTGGAACATAATAAAAATAGATAATTCCAAAATCTGTAATACTATTTTCAGTTCCACTTTCCGAAACTGGAACAAGCCATAAAGTTTCATATCGGCCTTGGAAAGTGTATAAAAAACCACATAAATAAGCGTTACAATCTCAGCAATAACGGAAGAAATTCCGGCTCCTTCGATACCCAACTTCGGAAATCCGAAATGACCAAAAATAAGGATATAATCGAACAGGATATTGGTAATAGCCATTAAAACAGCCGAAGTAGTAAGGATACGTGTCTGAGTTATTCCCACATAAAAACTCCTGAAAATAGCATTTACAAACGCAAAGAAATAGCCATAAATTCGCCAATCGAGATAGGCTATAGTGGCATCGTACACTTGTGGAGAGCTCACAGCATACTTCATAATCACAGGCACACCTTTTAGTGAGACAGCAAATATAAGAATACTCAGCAGGAAATTAAAAATAAGCGCATTATTAAAAATTGGGCCGATTTGCGAAAAATTCCCCTCACCATTTCGTCGCCCTATCAGAATTTGAGCACCTTGACTAAAGCCGAAGCCTATCATAAAAATGGCAAAGTAAAACACACCACCAATAGCCGATGCACCTAACTCCACCTCACCCACTCTACCCAGAAATGCGGTATTAGTGACATTAATCAGGTTCTGCGCAATTAAAGTGAGTAAAATTGGATAAGTAATATTGAAAATATTTTTATTGGAAGTCATTTAGTGTTTTTTACAATGAGGAATTCAACTATCGGCAATAACAACGTCAAACTGATTAAACAAGTTTACAAGAAATAGTTGTAAATTCGGGTGGCAAAGATAATTGAATCTATCGTTACTATAATTTAAAACTAATGACAATTATTTGTTTTCCTATAACTCCGGATAACATCCATCTTATTCAATCATTTTTTACACCTTAAATATCAAATTTTCCACTAAAAAATTTCAGATATTTGCTTACTTTTGTACTTCTTTACAAGAACCAAGTCTAATACTTCTCGCTGTTCATTAAAAGTGAACGAACCATCACATTTCGAGTATGAGAGAAATCCTCATCTCTAAAAACAAGATTTAATTGACTTTTTACAAAAAATAGACTCTTCATTAACGAAGATTCTAAAATATTTATTTGTTGAATATTTCAACATTCCAACTAACTATTGGACAAAAAAACAAAATCAACATAGAATGAAAAAATTAAACAGAGAAAATGTAAGCGCAAAACGCTACCCAGAGAGAATTATCCAGTTTGGTGAAGGAAACTTTCTACGTGCATTCGTAGACTGGATTGTGTACAACATGAATGAAAAAGCTGATTTCAACAGCAGCATCGTGGTTGTTCAACCAATCGAAAACGGTATGATTGACATGCTCAACGACCAGGATTGCCTGTATCACTTAAACCTACAAGGTCTTGACAAAGGCAACAAAGTGAACAGCCTTGAATTAATTGATGTTTTAAGCCGTGGTTTAAACCCATACACTCAATTTGATGAGTATATCAAGTTGGCCGAAAACCCTGAAATGCGCTTTGTAGTTTCCAATACTACCGAAGCTGGTATTGCTTTCGATCCTGCTTGCAAATTGGACGACGCTCCTGCAAAATCATACCCGGGAAAACTTACTCAGCTACTTTATCACCGCTTCAAAACATTCAGTGGAGCAGCAGATAAAGGCTTATTAATTTTCCCTTGCGAACTTATTTTCCACAACGGAACTGAACTTAAAAAATGTATTGAGCAATATATCGAGCTTTGGGAGCTTGGCGCAGAATTCAAAAACTGGTTCGAAACTGCTTGTGGAGTTTACAGCACATTAGTTGACCGTATTGTACCGGGTTATCCACGTGAAACGATTGTCGAAATTCTAGAAAAAATCCAACTTGAAGATAAATTGGTTGTACAAGCCGAAATTTTCCACTTGTGGGTTATTGAGGCTCCTGAATGGGTTTCAAAAGAATTTCCAGCCGACAAAGCCGGTTTGAATGTATTGTTCGTACCAAGCGAAAAACCTTACCACGAACGTAAAGTAACCTTACTAAACGGCCCTCATACTGTTTTGGCTCCGGTTGGTTACCTCTCTGGTTTGGATATTGTTCGTGAAATGATTGAAGACGATGTGATTGGTACATTTGTGCGCAAAGTAATGTTCGAAGAATTACTTTCAACATTAGATCTTCCAAAAGAGGAATTGGAGAAATTTGCAAACGACGTGTTGGATCGCTTCCGCAACCCATTTGTAAAACACTTCGTTACAAGCATTATGCTTAACTCATTCCCTAAATTCAAAACCCGTGATCTTCCTGGATTGAAAATCTATTTAGAGCGTAAAGGCGAATTGCCTGCAGGATTGGTTCTTGGACTTGCCGGAATTATCACTTACTACAAAGGTGGCAAACGTGGCGATGTAGAAATTGTTCCAAACGATGACAAAGCTATCACCGATTTATTGACTGAACTATGGACTACAGGCTCTGTTGAAGCAGTTGCTAAAGGTGTTTTAGGTGCTGAATTTATTTGGGGTGAAGACCTGAACAAAGTTGCAGGATTAACAGAAAAAGTAATTTCATACCTGACTTCTATTCAGGAGAAAGGTATGCTGGAAACAGTAAAAGCTATTTTATAAAATACAACATGCAAACTAAATATTTAAAAATCAACGCTGACGATAATGTTGCCGTAGCCGTAGTCAATCTTTCTGCCGGTGAAAAAGTTACTATCAGAGGCGTTGAACTAACTCTTTTAAACGACATACCCGCCGGACATAAGTTCGCATTAAAGGATTTTGCCGAAAAAGACCTGATCGTAAAATACGGTTATTCAATTGGACATGCGAGAGCTGCCATAGCAAAAGGGTCTTTGGTAAACGAAAAGAACATCAAAACCAACCTGGATGGAGTATTGGAATACACTTACAAGCCAAAATTGGTGTTTCCTGATATTGAAAATCGGGATTTAACGTTCATGGGCTACCGCCGCAAAAACGGTGATGTTGGTATACGCAATGAAATTTGGGTTATCCCAACTGTTGGCTGCGTAAATGGAACTGTCAACCAACTTGTTGACACATTAAAACGCGAAACAAATGCTGCCGGAGTTGATGCAATTATTGGATATCCGCATAATTATGGTTGCTCTCAACTTGGCGATGACCATGAGAACACCCGTAAAATTCTCCGTAACATGATTCAACACCCAAATGCAGGTGGAATTTTGGTTGTAGGATTAGGCTGTGAAAATAATCAACTTTCAGCTTTGCGCGAATTTATTGGCGAATATGATGCAGATCGCATTAAATTCATGGAAACTCAAAAAGTTGGTGACGAGTATGAAGTTGGTATCTCATTGCTACACGAAATTTATGAAGTTGCATCAAAAGATGTACGTGTAGAAGTTCCTATCAGCGAATTAAAAGTTGGATTAAAATGTGGCGGTTCCGATGGTTTCTCCGGAATTACGGCCAACCCACTGCTAGGCGTTTTTTCTGACTTTTTAGTGGCTCAAGGCGGAACAACAGTATTGACCGAAGTTCCTGAAATGTTTGGAGCTGAAACTATCTTAATGAACCGCTGTGAAACTACTGACTTGTTCGACAAAACTGTAGATTTAATTAACGATTTCAAAGAGTATTTTATTAAAAACGAACAGCCTATCTACGAAAACCCTTCACCGGGAAATAAAGCAGGAGGGATTTCAACACTGGAAGAAAAATCGCTTGGTTGCACACAAAAATGTGGTAAATCGGTAGTTACAGATGTATTAAGATATGGTGAGAAAAGCCAGAACAACGGACTCAATTTATTGAGCGCTCCAGGAAATGACCTAGTTGCTGCTACAGCTCTAGCTTCTGCAGGCTGCCAGATTGTTCTGTTCACAACTGGTAGAGGTACTCCATTTGGCTCATTCGTTCCGACCATGAAAATCTCAACCAATTCTACTTTATTCAACAACAAACCAGGCTGGATCGACTTCAATGCGGGTGTTATTCTGGAAAATAAAACCATTGACGAAACCCACGAAAAGTTTGTTGACTATATTATTAAAGTAGCAAATGGCGAATTAGTAAACAACGAAAAGAAGAATTATCGCGAAATAGCCATCTGGAAATCAGGGGTAACATTATAAGATAGATTTTACAATAAAAAAGCAGACTTTTCAGTCTGCTTTTTTATTTGGTAAAAATACAGTTAAGCCTCGTCGTTCATCACACCAATCTTTTTAAGCAACCAGAAAATCAGAGACAGAACCACACCAACAACTGCAGCAAAAGCCATTCCTTTCAATTGTACCGTGCCAATACTAATGGCAGCACCACTAACTCCCACCACAAATGTGATGGCCCCAAGCACCATATTACTATTCTTGCTAAAGTCGACCTTTTGCTCCACAAACATTCTAAAACCCTGAACGGCAATAACACCGTAAAGCAACATCGTTAAACCACCCATAACGGGAGTTGGAATAGTAGAAATGGCGGCCGATACCTTGCCAATGCACGAAAAAGCAATGGCAAACAAAGCTGCACCCCGAATTACCCAAACTGAATAAACACGTGTAATAGCCATCACGCCGATATTTTCGCCATAAGTAGTATTTGGAGGCGAGCCAGCAAATCCAGAAACAATATTACTCAGTCCATCGCCAAGCAAAGATCGGTGCAAGCCCGGATCTTTCATCAAATCGGTATCAGTAATTTTTCCGGTCACAATCAAATGGCTAATATGCTCTGCCAACACAACAATACAAGCCGGAGCAATAATAATGATTGCATTCAAATCAAACACCGGAGCCTGAAACTTTGGAAGCGCAAACCATGCGGCATGTCCAATGGTAGTGGTATCAACCATTCCCATAAAAAAGGCCACAATATAACCCGCAATTGCCGCAAATAAAATTGGAATAACTTGCAGAAAACCTTTAAACAGGACTGAGCCAAAAATTCCTACACACAGTGTAAACATAGAAACTATAACTACATTGGGCGACACCACAAAAGGCTGAACCACCTGTCCAACATTGGTTGGCCAGGGAGCCAAACCCGCCTGCTGTGCAGCTACCGGAGCCAGTTCCAAACCTATAATAGCCACCACAGCACCCATTACAGCCGGTGGCATCACTACATCAATCCACGCAACTCCCCATTTCTTCACCACAAAAGAGATCAACACAAAGAAGATTCCGAAAAAGATAAAACCCGATTGTGCATGGCTAAACCCACCATAAGTGGTACTTATCAGAATCACCGGTGCTATAAATGCAAAACTGGAGCCAAGATAAGCTGGAATTCCACCTTTTGTCACCCAGGAATAAAGCAATGTTCCAAGCCCATTCATCAGCAATGCAATTGCCGGATCAACACCCAATAATATTGGAACAAGAATAGTAGCTCCAAACATGGCTGTAAGGTGCTGAAAGCTGAGAGGCAGGCTCTCTAAAATTGTGAGTTTCTCATGAATACCAATGGTACGTCTGGCCATAAATTTTGCGTTTAAATTATTGATTAAAGATTATTTGATTGATTATTACACTTTTATTTTCTCTTTACATTAAGATGATTGGTTATTTTCCAATAGCAGCACTAAAGCATGATTTTTCATTCTGTCAATAGAATAAACCGCCATGGCTTGTAACGCCACTCATCACCGGCAAAATCTATTCCAACGCGCGGTGCCGTTCTAAAGTTAGTTTCATCAGGTGCATCTTCTATCCAGATTCTGTCAGAATTCATCAGGTCTTCACCATAAAAACTCCGATCAATCTTCAGCTCCCGTCCCACTTTACCTGAACCTATAATGTCATTCATACCTCGAATAAGCACAGCCTGAGGATGAGCTGAATCACCTGTAACCACATTCAACATCCAATACATACCATATATAAGATACACATATACTTTTCCTCCTTCTGAAAACATAATTTCAGTTCGTGGCGTGCGTCCTTTGCTAGCGTGGCATGCCTTATCATCTTCACCAATATAAGCCTCAGTTTCGGTTATGCAATACCTGGATTCAAGTCCATCTTCACTTTTTCTGACCAATATCTTACCTAACAGCTTCTCCGCAACGGTTACTGCATCCTGTTTGTAAAAGTCATACTGTAATCTTTTCATCTTGCAAACATAGCAAATTTCATTGATTTGTAATGCCAAAAAACAGCCTAAAAATGACGTTTAAAAAAAAGATGCTCAATTGTTTGGTAATCCAAAGAAAAGCTGTATTTTTGCAGTCCGTTTATTATCACAGTGTAATAGTCTGTTTTAACGTGTGTAAATATCCTATTTTGTGCCGATTAGCCTCCTCAACATAGCGATTGAAACTGAATGAAACGACTGAATTATTAATTAAAAAAACATTTTTATAAAGTGGATACGTTAAGTTATAAAACCATTTCTGCAAATAAAGCTACGGCGCAGAAAGAATGGGTAGTAGTGGATGCTACCGATTTGGTATTGGGACGTATGGGCTCAAAAGTGGCAAAACTTTTGCGCGGAAAATACAAACCAAGTTTTACTCCTCACGTTGATTGTGGCGATAATGTGATTATTATCAATGCAAGCAAAGTTCAATTAACTGGTAACAAATGGAATGATCGTATATACCTAAGCCACACAGGCTACCCAGGTGGACAACGTGAAATTACCCCAGCTAAATTGTTGGAAAAAAGCCCTGAAAAATTACTTAAAAAAGTAGTTAAAGGTATGTTACCTAAAAACCGTTTAGGAGCTCAACTATTGGGTAACTTGTATATTTTCGAAGGTTCGGAACACAACATGCAAGCTCAACAACCAAAACAAATCGATTTAAACTCACTCAAATAATCAGTATGGAAGTAATAAATGCCTTAGGAAGAAGAAAAGCGGCAGTAGCTCGTGTTTTCGTAAGCGAAGGAACAGGACAAATTACGATAAATAAACGCGACATTTCCGTATATTTCCCTTCACCAATCTTACAATTTGTTGTAAAACAACCTCTAGCAAAATTAGGTGTAACTGAAAAATACGACATCAAAGTAAATCTTGATGGTGGTGGTTTTAACGGACAAGCAGGTGCTTTACGTTTAGCAATTGCTCGCGCATTGGTAAAAATAAATCCTGAAGACAAATCTGCATTGAAAGCAGACGGATTCATGACTCGTGACCCACGTGAAGTAGAACGTAAGAAACCAGGTCAACCAAAAGCTCGTAAGAGATTCCAGTTCTCAAAACGTTAATATCAGTTATCAGTCATCAGTTATCAGTTATCAGTTGTCGATTACGTTCACTGCTTACTGCTTACTGTTTACTGAAAATTGTTTAGTATCTAAATTGCAGAGACTCATAGTACACTGGATGGCTACTCCGCAATTGAATTAATACAGAAAGTAAACAAAATTAAAACATCAAAAATGTCTAGAACAAATTTCGAAGAATTATTAGAAGCCGGTTGCCATTTCGGTCACTTGAAACGCAAATGGAATCCTGCTATGGCTCCTTACATTTTCATGGAGCGTAACGACATCCACATTATCGATTTGCACAAAACAGTAGTAAAAGTTGACGAGGCTGCAGCTGCACTGAAACAAATTGCTAAATCAGGACGTAAAATCCTTTTTGTTGCAACTAAAAAACAAGCTAAAGACGTAGTAGCTGAAAAAGCATCTGCTGTTGGAATGCCATATATTACTGAACGTTGGGCTGGTGGTATGTTAACCAACTTCCCTACAATCCGTAAAGCCGTTAAAAAGATGACCACTATTGACAAAATGGCAACAGATGGTACTTTTGAGAATATCTCAAAACGCGAAAAATTACAAATTACTCGTCAACGCGAAAAACTGGAAAAAAACTTAGGATCTATCGCTGATTTGACCCGTTTGCCTTCAGCTCTTTTCATTGTTGACGTAATGAAAGAACACATTGCAGTACTTGAAGCTCAACGTTTGGGCATTCCGGTTTTTGCAATTGTGGATACAAACTCAAATCCTAACGGAATTGATTTCATAATTCCTGCAAATGACGATGCTACAAAATCTGTAGACGTAATTTTAGGAGCAATGGTTGCTGCAATTCAAGAAGGTCTTGAAGAACGCAAAGTAGAAAAGGTTGATACCGAAGCTGCTGAAGCACCTGTTACTAAAGACAAGAAATCAAGAGTTACAAAAAGACCAAGAACTCAAAAAGAAGATGAAGAAGCTTTGAACTTAAATGTCGCAAAGAAATTCATCAAAGAAGAAGAATAAGATTAATTGACAGTTGCCAGTTGGCAGTTGGACAGTTACATATTTTATAAGCGAGTTACGAGTCCTAAATGCATTTTTAGCTTGTAACTCGTTTTTCTTGAAAAAACAATAATACAAAACATTAAAATATTACTATTATGGCAGTAACAATGGCAGAAATTTCAAAATTGCGCACAATGACAGGTGCCGGTATGATGGATTGTAAAAATGCACTTACCGAAGCCGCTGGCGATTTTGACAAAGCAATTGAAATTATTCGTAAAAAAGGACAAGCAACAGCAGCAAAACGTAGCGATCGCGAAGCTTCAGAAGGTTGTGTATTAGGTGCAGCTGTTGAAGGTTTTGCAGCCCTTATTGCATTAAAATGTGAAACGGACTTCGTAGCAAAAAACGCTGATTTCATTGCATTAACTAAATCAATTCTTGATGTGGCTTTAGCTTCAAAACCAGCAACTTTGGCTGAACTTTTGGCTTTAACTATCGATGGTCGTGCTATTTCTGAAGTTATCACAGACCGTTCAGGTATTACTGGCGAAAAAATGGAGTTGGATTACTACGAATTCGTTCAAGGTGGTACAACTGCAGCTTATATTCACCCGGGAAACAAGTTGGTTAGTTTAGTTGCCTTTGCTGAAAAAGATGCAGAATACGAAATCATTCGCGGCGTAGCAATGCACATTGCGGCAATGTCGCCGGTAGCTATTGATGAAGCCGCCATACCTCAAAAGATTAAAGATAACGAGCTGGCTGTGGCTATCGAAAAAACCAAAATAGAACTTGTTGCAAAGGAAGTTGAAGTAACATTGAAAAAAGCGGGAATTAACCCTTCTCACGTTGATAGCGAAGACCATATTGAATCAAATATGTCAAAAGGCTGGATCACAGCAGAAGATGCAGAAAAAGCCCGCGAAATAAAAACAACGGTCATTGCTGAAAAATCAGCGAGTTTACCTGAACAGAAAGTAAACAATATTGCCGCTGGACGTATGGCAAAATTCTACAAAGAATATACTCTTTTAGAACAAAAATACGAAGGAGGCGGTGAAGAAGCAGGAAAGATAACTGTAAAAGAACTGCTTGCTAAAAAACACTTTACCTGTGTAGCTTTCAAACGTGTAACATTGAACCAGGAATAATAAATTTCTCATTTGAGATATCAAGAAGCCTTTCGATACTAATCGAAAGGCTTTTTTTAGTTTGCACAGGTCTATTTTCAGCAAAACAGGGAAAACTTGTGGAAATTATTTTAATATAATTCTTTTTTTGAATAACTTTGCAAAATATTCTCAATTCAAGAAATTATATTTATGAAAAGATCTTACCTCTTATTGGCAACCGTTTTCTATCTTCAGCTTTGTTTTGGTCAAACAACCATCGTATTACAACCCGATTCCGCTTCCGGTAAAGACGCACTTCTACATGGTTTGTCGAGCGAAGTAGACAAAAACTTTGGAAAAAACCCACAATTTGCAGCAACCGCAGGCACTTTTAATGGTGAATTTGGAGCTACAAGAAGTATCATTTCATTTAATCTAAGCCAGATTCCGGCAAATGCAGTTATCAACGCTGCTAAGCTTTCGCTATATGCCTGGGACACAAACAGTGGTCTCCTTCAACATTCTGGTTCAAACGCAGGTTGGCTTGAAAGAGTAACTTCAGCGTGGAACGAATTTACCGTAACATGGAATAGCCAACCAACTACAACGACAGTAAACAGAGTTGAGCTTCCAATTTCAACAAGTGGCACACAAGACTATTTAGCTATAAATGTTACCCAATTGGTAAGCGATATGATTGCAAATCCATTAAATAGTTATGGGTTTATGCTAAAACTCCAAACAGAAGAGTCTTACAGAAGATTGAACTTTTGCTCAAGTGACCACCCGATCCAAACTTTACATCCGAAGTTGGAGATTCAATATACCGCCCCTCTAAATGACTCAATTCTGATACTACAACCAGATTCAGCAAGCGGGAAAGATGCCTTGTTGCACGGATTGTCATCTGAGGTAAATGTGAATCATGGCGACAACCCTCAGTTTGCTGCGTCTGCATGGACATTTGGTGGAGAGCCTGGTATTGTACGAAGCGTTATCGAATTCAACCTGAAACAAATACCTACATATAAAGCAATAGAAAGTGCAAAATTATCTTTATATGCATGGGATTCAACGATTGGAATAGCGCAAAACTACAGCGCTGACGGTTCCAATGCCTGCTGGATAGAACGTGTTATATCAAACTGGAGCGAATCAACTGTTACATGGAACAATCAGCCACGCACAACCACTTACAACAGAGCATCACTCCCACTATCGACTAGCGCTACCCAAAACTATTTGGACATTGATGTAACTAAAATTACTCAGGATATTGTAAACTACCCTGATTCTAGTTTTGGATTCATGCTAAAACTGCAAAATGAGACCTACTACCGAAGCATGAACTTCTGCTCAAGCGACCATCCGAATGCTGCTTTTCACCCTAAGCTGGTAATTAAATTTGCGAAAACCACCAAAACAAACGTTGTTTACTCACAAAAAGATGCCATATCTGTCTATCCAAATCCAGTCAGAGATGTATTGAACATCGATATGTCCGCTAACGACCTACCTGAAAATGCAAGCGTTATTTTGTACAATCAACTGGGGCAACAAATCAAACAACTTCCGGTAAAAAAAGGAATTACAAGTATCGACACCAATGATTTAAACAATGGAATTTACTTATACAAAATATCTGATACGAGTAACTTACTGTTGAAAAGTGGAAAAATCATGGTTAGCAAATAACACGAAATGAGCAATTAAATATCAAAAAATACGACTTAACTCAAGTCGTATTTTTTGTTTTAATAAACTGCTGGTGTATTATCGGTGATTGAAGGCAAAAACTTCAAATAATCTCAGTAAAATTTGCTATTTTTGCAATCCGTTACTAAATAATGGATTATTGCATTTTATCCGATTAAAATAATTTTTGAATGAGAAAAGTCAGAGTGCGTTTTGCACCCAGTCCTACCGGACCTTTACATATTGGCGGCGTGCGTACTGCCTTGTACAACTACCTATTTGCAAAAAAACATGGTGGTGATATGCTGCTCCGAATCGAAGATACCGATTCAGCTCGCTTTGTACCCGGTGCGGAAGATTATATTGTTGAAGCGCTCAGCTGGCTAGGAATTGGCATCGATGAAGGAATCGGGGCAAAAAATGTTGGTAGTCATGCACCCTATCGTCAAAGCGAGCGAAAAGCAATCTATCGTAAATATGTAGACAAATTGTTAGAAGCCGGATTGGCTTACATTGCCTTCGACACTCCCGCAGAGTTGGATGCTAAACGTGCCGAAATTGCCAATTTCCAATACGACTCTGCAACCAGAGCATTAATGACAAATTCGTTAACCATTTCAGCCGAAGATGTAAAATCTCGTATTGAAAAAGGTGAACAATATGTGGTTCGTATTAAAATTGAGCCTAACGAAGATATAAAAGTACAGGATTTGATTCGTGGTGAAGTTATTATCAACTCGTCAATTATTGATGACAAAGTACTATTTAAGTCGTCGGACGAACTGCCAACTTACCACATGGCAAATGTAGTTGACGATTATCTAATGGAAATCTCGCACGTAATTCGTGGCGAAGAATGGTTGCCATCTGCCCCACTCCACGTGCTGTTGTACCGTTATTTAGGTTGGACTGAGGTTATGCCACAGTTTGCTCACCTTCCGTTGTTACTAAAACCTGATGGAAATGGCAAACTCAGCAAACGTGATGGCGATCGTCTTGGTTTCCCGGTATTCCCATTGAACTGGAAAGATCCAAAAACTAGTGAAACGTCTTCAGGTTATCGCGAAGCAGGTTATTTTCCTGAAGCTGTCGTCAATTTCCTTTCATTATTAGGCTGGAATCCGGGAACAGAACAGGAAATTTTCTCGATGCAGGAATTAATAGACCTTTTCTCACTCGACCGCGTAAGCAAAAGTGGAGCAAAATTCGACTACGAAAAAGGAAAATGGTTCAATCACAAATACCTGCAATCAAAAGAGAATGATGAGATTGCCACCATCTTCCAACAAATACTTGCAGAAAAAGGTATTGTAGAAGATTCGGCAAAGGTGACAAAAATTGTTTCGTTGGTAAAAGAAAGAGCTAACTTCGTCAACGAACTTTGGAGCCAATCAAGCTTTTTCTTTGTAGCACCAACTGAGTACGATGCAAAAACTATCCAAAAACGCTGGAAAGCGGAAACTCCTTCTCAATTAACAGAGCTGATTGAAGTCTTGAACGGAATTGCAGATTTTTCTCCCGAAAACACAGAAGAAATTGTAAAAGAATGGATTACTGCCAAAGAATACAACCTTGGCGGAATCATGAACGCTTTCCGTTTGTCAATCGTAGGTGAACCTAAAGGACCACACATGTTCGACATTATTGCTATTATTGGAAAAGAAGAAACTATTTCGAGACTAAAGAAAGCCATCGAAATAATCGGTTGATTCAATATAAATAGAAATTACAATTTTACAACTGGCAGAATCAAACTTCTGCCATTCCACAAAAAATACTATGCAGAAACGCCATTCAGACCCGCTTCAATATATCAATGAGCAGATTTATACCACTGAGAAGTATGTTGTACCATTTATAGAACAGGTAAAAAAAATTGATACATCAATCCGAGTCTTGGAGATTGGTTGTGGTGAAGCCGGAAATTTAAAACCGTTCCTAGACTTAGGTTGTAAATGTACCGGAGTTGACTTCAGCACCCATAAAATTGAAAAAGGGAAAGCATTTTTTGCAACGCATAAATTTGCCGACAATATGACGTTGATCAGCGAGGATATTTATAAAACCAAAGAATTCCATTCTCAGTTCGACATTATTATAGTACGTGATGTTATTGAGCATATTCACGACCAAGACAAGTTTCTGGCTATGATGAAAGATTTGATGGCACCGAATGGGGTTGCGTTTTTCGCATTTCCCCCTTGGCAAAATCCGTTTGGTGGTCACCAACAGATTTGCCAAAGTAAGGTTTTATCAAACTTGCCGTATTACCATTTATTACCGGCAGCACTTTACAAAGCAGTACTAAAGATGTTTGGAGAAAATGAAGGCAAAATTGCAGGTTTACTGGAAGTTAAAGAAACAGGAATCAGCATTGAGCGTTTCGAACGGTTAATAAAAAAGAACGGTTATACTCAACTGTTCAAGACCTTGTATTTCATTAATCCAAACTACGAAGTGAAATTTGGATTGAAGCCACGCAATCTGTGGAGCATTTTCAGAGGCATACCTTATCTGCGAAATTTCCTTACCACCTGTGGTTATTATTTAATTTCAATAAAATAATACCGTTTACAATGGAAATGAAAAAAGTATTAATCGTAACCTATTATTGGATTCCAAGTGGTGGTGCGGGTGTACAACGTTGGGTGAAATTTACCAAATACCTGCGGGAATTTGGTTGGGAACCCATTATTTACACGCCCGAAAACCCGGAATTTCCATCTATCGACCACTCATTCGAGAAAGATATTCCGTCAGACATCAAAGTCATTAAAACTCCAATCTGGGAGCCTTATGATATATATCGCACACTAACCGGACAAAAAGGGAAGTCGATTAATGCCGGATTTATTTCGGAAGATAAAAAGCAAGGTTGGAAAGACAAGTTCTCCATCTGGATTCGTGGAAACTTTTTGATTCCAGATCCACGGCGCTTTTGGATTAAACCATCCATCAATTATTTAAAAAAATACATTTCGGAAAACCCTGTAGATGCGATAATTTCTACCGGACCACCTCATTCAATGCATCTGATTGCTTTGGGCGTGAAGAAACAATTTCCAAGTTTACCTTGGATTGCAGATTTCAGAGATCCATGGACTAATATTGACTTTTACAACGAACTGAATTTAAGCTGGATATCGGACAAAATTCATCACAAACTAGAGAAAGATGTTGTAAAAAACACCGATTGTCTTGTTACAGTTTCGCAAGGTTGGATGGACGGTTTTATGGCTATGAATCCGAAAAACAACAAAGTAATTACCAACGGATTCGACACTGCCGATATTCATGTAGGTGAAATCAAATTAGACACCAAGTTTTCCATTTCTCATATTGGTACGCTGAATGCCGCCCGCAATCCAAATGCATTGTGGAAAGTATTGGGTGAACTTTGTGCTGAAAATAAAGAATTTAGTAAAAATTTGGAGATTAAATTAATAGGTAAAGTTGATTTCTCAGTTATGGAAGATTTGCGCCTAAACAATTTAATTCCACAACTAAATAAAATCGATTACTTACCACACAGTGAGGCTATTGCAAAACAACAAAATTCACAATTACTGCTACTTTTGATAAATAGATCGCAAAATGCCAATGGTATTCTTACCGGGAAATTCTACGAATACATGGCTGCAAAACGCCCTATTCTGGCTATTGGGCCAACGGATGGCGACGCTTCATTGGTTCTGAACGAAACCGGAGCAGGGAAAATAGTAGATTTTGATGATACAGCTAACACCCGAAAAATAGTTTTGGAATACTACGATTTGTATAAAAAGAACGCTTTGGAAGTCAATACCGATTCAGTTGAGCATTTTTCGCGCCGATCGCTGACCGGAGAACTGGCAACCCTGCTAAACTCGCTATAACGCTTAGTCATTCGACAAAGCATTGACACGTAATTTATTGATTTTTAAATCTTTTGCAAACAATATAATTGGCAAAATCATCGTTAAAAGCATTATCAAAAAACATGGAAAATAAATATGTATGTAAGGTTTGTGGAAATTCCAACTTTAATTCGCCATTTGTTGCAAAAGATCTCATGTTCAAAAATGATACTGAGTTTGTCTATTTTGAATGTTCTGAATGTCATTGTGTTCAGATAAACGAGATTCCCGACAACATTGCAGATTTTTATCCTTCTAATTATTTGTCGTTCGGCAAGCCGGCCTTTTCAAAAAAAATGAATCCGGTACGGACATTTTTAAAAAAGAATTTTGCCAGTTATAATAATGGAAACTTCAACCTTGTTGGATTTCTATTATCATTCGTTTTCGAGAATGAATTACCATGGCTAAAACCCGAACTTATCAATTTCAATTCGAGTGTTTTAGATGTGGGCTGTGGAACCGGCAAATTCCTGATAACTATGGAACGACATGGATTTACCAATCTTACCGGTGTTGATCCATTCATAAGTAACGATATAACTTGTGGTGATAACATTAAGATTTACAAGAAAACAATTTTTGAAGTAAAGGAAAAGTACGACCTTATTATGCTGCATCACTCGTTTGAGCACATGGAAAACCCCGATAGTGTACTTAAAGAGTTATCCGGTTTACTGAATGAAAATGGCTGCATTTTGATACGAATTCCTTTAGCTGGTTCATACGCATGGAGAAGATATAAAAACTTTTGGGTTCAGTTAGATGCACCCAGACATTTGTTTCTACATACTGCACGAAGCATGTCTCTATTAGCCGAAAAAAGCAATTTAAATATTGAGAACATCAACTATGAGTCAAATGAATTTCAATTTGTTGTCAGCGAGAAATACATAAGAGGTTTCAATTTCAAAGATGACAATCGCATGTTCACAAAAGAACAGCTCAGCACTTTTAAGAAGGAAGCCATAAAATTAAACCAACTGAATGACGGCGATTGTGCTTGCTTTTATATTCGAAAAAAAAGCAACCAAAAATAAAAACGTGAAATGCAAATAGGAAAAAAAGATATTGCATGGAATTTTGCAGGAACCATGATGCGGGTAGCCTCGGGAGTAATTTTACTACCATTGGTGCTCCGTATGCTTTCCAAGGAAGATGTTGGTCTGTGGAATATCTACCTGCAAATCGGTGGCTTAGCTCTTTTGCTCGATTTTGGCTTTCAGAGTGCTTTTGGTCGCAACATTACCTATATTTTCAGCGGAGTAAAAGTACTTCAAGCCGAAGGATATGCTGCTGTTGACGATAATGACAAAAGCATCAGCTATCCACTCTTGAAAAGCGTGATACAGGCTATGAGACGCTTCTATGGCATCATTGCTGTTGTCTTTTTGTTTATTTTCTTTGCTGTAAGCCCGTTTTACCTTACTCGGGTTTTAAGAGATTATCATGGAGGAACAGACCAGAAAGTTATCTGGATTTCCTGGTTTATTTATGGCATTCTAGTGGCCTATCAGCTTTACACGTATTATTACAGTAGTATGCTTATTGGCCGTGGTATGGTAAAAAAACAGCAACAGATTTACGTTGTTGGGCAATCATTTCGCATTGGAGCATCCATCATATTATTGTTGATGGGCTACGGTATAGTATCAATGGTAGTAGGGCAGTTAGTAAGCGACATTTTTACACGTGTATTATCTTACAACGCCTTTTATGACAAAGACATAAAATCAAAGCTAAAAACTGCAATAGCCTCACCTGTCAGGGAAATAATTAAAATCATGTCGCCCAATGCAACCCGCATCGGAATCACTACACTTGGCTGGTTTCTTACCTCAAAAATCATCATTCTGGTTGCTCCATTGTTATCCATATCGCTATCTACTGTCGGGTCATATGGTATTACAATGACCATGGTTGGCCTTATCATGTCATTAAGCACACTTTGGTCGTCAACCTTTTATCCGAAGCTCACACTTTATCGGGTAAATAACTTACATGAAGATTTAAAAAGGGTTTATATCAAAGGCCAACTGGCTATGATAGCCGTTTATGTTATTTGCGGTGCAGGTCTTATACTTGTTGGGCCACCAATATTACATATCTTTAAAAGTAACACTCAGCTACTACCAACGTTAATGATAATGATCATACTTTTTGTGGCAATGCTTGAGTCGAATTTTGGACTTGCAAGCTCTTTTATCCTTACTGGAAATCAGGTTCCATATATGAAATCATCCATTCTGACAGGGGTTTTATCACAGATATTACTACTATCAATGCTTAAATTTACAACAATGGGAACATGGGCTATGGTTATTGCTCCCGGAATTGCCGCAATCGTTTATCAGAACTGGAAATGGCCATTGGAAGCTCACAAAGAATTAGAACTCAGCCTTAGCGATTATTATCAAACAAGCATTCAAACCATTAAAGAATTAAGCGGAAAGAAATCATGAAGCTATTGGGAATTGTAACCGCCTATCATCCAACAATTGAAGAGTTGATTCGAAATATAAATACGTATATTTCGGGGATTGACCAACTCATTATATGGGATAACACTCCCGGAGGTAGCAGTTCATTGGATAATGCGTTGAAGTCGATAAACAACCCCAAAATCATCATACGCCGTAGTGGGAATAATGATTTTCTGGCAAAACCATTTAATATTTGTATCAAAGAAGGCATCGATAATGGTTATACTCACATCCTAACAATGGATCAGGACAGTTATTTTGAAACTACTGGTTTTTCGGAGTTTGTAAGTAAAGTGAAAGCCAACACCGATAGTTCAACGATGGTTTTTTGTCCAGCAAAAACAGAAAATAAACTGATCGATAGTGATGAAATGGAAGTTGACAATACAATCACCTCAGGAACAATATACAAAGTAGAAGTTTTCGAAAAGATTGGTTATTTTCGCGAAGATTTTTTAATCTATATGATTGATATAGAATTTGGTATGCGTGCAAAAAAATATGGATATAAAATTCTGTGTTATCCCCGTATTTTACTAAACCATTTCACCGGATATGCCCGGAAAAACAAATTAGGATGCCGTATCGATAATTATTCTCCACAAAGTACGTATTATATAATTCGTAATGTTATGCTTAATTGGAAATTATACCCAAAAGAATTTAGTTGTAGAACCAAAATGAGATTTTTTAAATATAAAATTGGGTATAGAACTGCCAAACTTCCTTTCGAAGCTAACTCAATACTTAAACTCAAAGCTGTTTATATTGCCTTTTTTCATGGACTTATAGGAAAGTCAGGACGTTATGATATTTAAGCCACTTTTATTATGCAAATTTGCTTCTACTTTCCATCCTTAAAAAACTACCAAAACAATGCTATTTTTGGTAGTATGTATTCAAGTTTTTTTAAACAATTGGAGTTACAAGGACTACGTGTAAAATTCACGACGAATTTGAGCGAAATTGAAGGTGATATCTTGGTAGTTGGTATTGGTGGAGGTGGAGAAAAAACAGCTGCTAAAGCGATGTCCTTTTTCAAAGGTCCTATAATACTTGGTGTTCACAACACATATATAAGTTTTTACAAATCATTTCTAACGAGGTGGAAATCAAGAATATTATTTGCATATAATCCTGACTTTGCAACACTAAACTTCGAGAAATATAATTCCGTTGGCATACCCTATTACCATTTCCCTTTTGGTTCTGACAAAACAGTCTTCCACCCACTAAACATTGAAAAGAAATATGACATCGCTTTCCTTGGCAATGCTAATAGTGGATCTGGCAGAGGAAAGTATATTCAAAGCCTTATCAAATATGCAAAAGACAAACAACTTAATATCTTATTAGCAGGTTCAGGCTGGGATGAATATGGATACCCATACAGAATTGTCAAACATGGAAAAGAAACCAATGAAATTTACAATCAATCAAAAATTTGTGTCAATATTCACAATGATCGTCAGTTTGCAGGAATTGACAAAGAAATGGATGCAAATAACAGGCTTTTTGATCTAGCAATGGCTGGTTGTTGTCAGGTTAGCAATGGAGAGCAAATGGTTATCAGGTATTTTGAAAAAGATGAAGTTGATACTGCAGATGAACCTGATGATTGGATTGAAAAGATTGATTACTATTTAAAGAATGAAAATAAGCGTATCGAAAGATGCGCAAAAGCACGAGAAAGGGCGTTAACTGATCATACATGGGAGCTTCGGGCAACCGAATTCATAAAAATTATTGAAGTAAACTATCCAAAGTATATAGAACGAGATCAAAAGATTGCGGTACTAACTAAAACGATTAGATTTCTTGATCAATTCATGCTTCCTCCTTATCAATTTAAAGAAATAAGAATCCTAAAATACGTTCTCTCAAAGTTAAACTTGTATGATAGAAAATAATGTCGTTGACTCAGAACTGACAAATGAAATTCTTGTATCAATTTTAGTTCCAGTCTATGGAGTTGAAAGTTATATTGAAAGGTGTGCACATTCATTATTCCAACAGACCTTTACTGACATTGAATATATCTTTGTGAATGATTGTACTAAAGACAACAGTATTTCGATTATAACAAATGTACTTTCGGAATATACTAACCGTATAAAGAACACTCGGATTATAAATCACATAATTAACAAAGGTGTTTCAGAGGCCAGACAAACTGCACTACAGGCAGCCAAAGGTAAATTCATTTTATTTGTTGATTCGGATGATTACATTGAGTTAAATATGGTAGAATTGCTCTATCAAAAAGCAGTAGATACGAATGCTGACATGGTTCTATGCTCATTTTACAACGAATACAGTACAAAGAAAACAACAGAACATATAGTTAAACCGTTTAGGAATAAAATAGAATTGATGCAAAATACCTATGCTTTTCCTTCCTTTTGGAATAAGTTATTCAAGCGAGAGCTATTAACTAAATTCAAAATTTCATTTCCAAATGAAATAAACTATGGAGAAGATTTGACAATGACTCCCAGACTTATTTATTATTCATCAATTGTAGCTTTTGTTGAAAAACCACTATATCATTATATACATTACAATAATCAATCATTCACAAGCTCTTTCTCGGATAATAATGTAGAGCAATCACTGCAAGTAATACAATACCTCGATAGATTTTTTGCAAACAAAGTTGAGTATAAAAACTCAATACTATACTTAAAAGCAATCCGAAAAGCAAAAATTCTCAGAAGTGGTAAAACAGGAAATCAATATATTACATTATTCCCTGAAATAAAAAAACACTTAAACGAATTAAATTTAGACATTAAAACAAAAATTATTTTACAACTATCTGAATATAAGACGCCCTTGCTATTAAAATTATTCGTAAAGCTATTGCTGATTAGAAGTCGCATTTAAATCGTAATATCCACATTTAGGTTAAATCAAATTTCATCATATACTGAATCTATTCGTCGACCTATACTATTCAAATCAAATTCGGTTTTGATACTTTCCGAAATTGAGGAATAGTTATACAGAGTTATTAATGCTTTTCTAATCCCGTTCAACCAACCTTCTACATTGTTTTTACACAGAATCCAATCGATTTAAATTAACAACCACACCATACATTTGAGACATCAATTTTAAAACAATGAAAAAAACTAACCAATCAGGGCTGACGCATTAAAATTTTATGAGTTGGAGCAAATAGCTATTCTCCCAACCAGCCGCTTTTCTTTTTCCTTTGATACTTGCTTTGAGAGAATCATTTTTTAAAAGATTCAGGCATATCT
>Ga0302215_10000556_pt1 | contig 27429 bp, 20 predicted proteins | sample II_Fen_N3_1_FD_194580 | JGI IMG/M metagenome (GOLD analysis project Ga0302215, IMG submission 194580) | Peat permafrost microbial communities from Stordalen Mire near Abisko, Sweden - II_Fen_N3_1 | ecosystem: Environmental > Terrestrial > Soil > Wetlands > Permafrost | place: Sweden: Abisko... | reverse complement strand
GCTCAACCTTACCTTCGCATAATTCAGCATAACGTCGACACCATCGCCGGTTACTGCCTCGTTCAATGCCATCTTACAGGCATAATTAAATGGTGTCATTGAATCACCTGCTGCACTTTTACATCCAACCTGTAAAAGCTGATTGAAAGGTTGCATAAACCCGGTTACGAGACCAAATTTTGTGCGTTGAATTAATTGCCCTTCGGTGGTCGAAGTTCGTGGTTTTTTCGATTTTGCACGAATTATGTCGTCACCATTTTTGTTGGTCATACCAACCACAGTACCTACGGTACCCGAAAATCCTCCAAGGATTCCCATATTAAGCTTTCCCATTTTAGTATATTTTTATGGGTGAAAGAATTTTGTTTTGCAGTCTGACTTTCCACCTTCTACACCGATCATTGTTGGAGGTAGTTTATCGTTCTTTAATGCTTTTTCAATGGACGTTGATCACCGTCGACAGAAGCTGCATTAAACCTGTAGCGCCCTACACCTACCATTCCTTCAATTTGTTTGCCAGTAAGCGAATGAAGGCTTATTGAGAGGTATTTGAAAGGGGTTGATAGCCATATGCGTTTATTGACAGTTATTCTGATAGCTGTTTGACAGGCATGAATGAGCGCATAGCATACCGAATGCTATGTTCTGAGTCCTTTTTTTATTGCGGGAGTACGGTTACAAAAACCAAAGAGTCTCTCTACCGGTTCGGGGGAGTTCGGGGCGCGAGAAATGAGGTACAATCTGTGCAATCATTTCAGGGAAACGCAATGTCACCGGGAGTGATTGCCTGGATATTGATTTCCAGTATAACTGACTAAACTGGCATATCTGGTCGAACAACGCAGGAATAAGCGATTTGTCCACCGGTTCGCTCGTTGCTTCTCCAACAGCAAAATACTGTGTGGATACCTTCAACGGAAACGGATAGCCCTCGCGCTCTACAAAACTGTTTTGCTGATGCAATCCGTTGTTATAGACCAAATACTGATTTTCACTCACTTGCAGGTAGGTATGCGAGTAAGGCATTAGGTTAGCTTGCGAAGTATCAAATCCGATTATGTCTTTGGAGTACATTTTGTTGATACTAATCACCACAACCGGAATTTCCAGACCCAGTTTAGCAAGTCCCTGCTCTATAGGCATCAGCTCTTTTCTGCTCAGCGTTTTATAAAAATGAATCACCAGCTTATCCAATACGGTATGCGCCCTGCAGTAGTCTTTTACGGCGAGCAAAATCGAACCTGCCAATTCATCCATCTGATTACTTCTAAAACAATCGAAACCACAGAACCTTCCTTCGCCCGAAAAGCTGAAAGCACTTCCCAGGTATTTATTTTTCAGATCATCGCTTTTAAATGCACTGATTCCAATCACCAGTTCATGTTGGGTCCCGTTAGCCAGGGTCCAAGGCGAACCACCTAATTTAGCCAGCAGAGCAACCGAGATATTGGGCAGTGAGAAGTGGAAACCATTTTTCAGCACAGCCATATTTTCATCATTTACTTTCCGGTCGGTCCAGTTTTTCTCCACCTCTATAGCCTGCGATACAATGTTACGGTGCAACAATTCCTCTTTTACCAGGTAATACACCGCCTTGTGTGTATCAAGTGAATCCCACTTGCTGAAGGGCGAAAGATACAGGGCAACATAGCGCGTATCTGTTTCAAAATTTCGTGCATTGAGTTGCTGCACAATTTCCGGTAGCGGATTTTCCTTGTCATCGAAATAGATACTTAAGTCTTTCACAGTGCTGTATAAAATACCGGCATACTTATTTACACCCACAAAACCGGGAATAGTACCACTCATGTATTTGTTGATTGTTTTGGCCATATTCGTGTCATTCCGATGGCAGATAAAGAAAAAGACCGTTTTTCGGTCGGGCGACAATTCTTTCGGACCATACAACTTCATCCCGTTTTTGGGTTCGTTATCGGTACCCCCGTTTCCAAAAAGAAGTTTTTGCCGGTCTGTATCATCTGTCAAAAGGCTTTGAGGCTCACGCGTTACCCATTCGGGATGAATATGCATGAAATCATCGGTTCCCTTCACTAAAAACCTATTCCTGAATCCGTCAATTTCAGCCAGGTATTTTTTATATCGGTTGCTTTTATCCGGTGCCGGGAAAGGTGTTTTCAGGGCTTTATGCAGATGCTTATTCCGGCAGGGAAATACCTCATCGGCATTCCGGCGTGCTTCATCCGACATTTCATCGTACCTGAAAAGCCTGTTCCTGAACAGTACCCAACCGAATACCTTCGGGTCGAGCTCCTGAACCGCCGAATCTGTCAGCGGATAGTTATATACGGAGTGAATACCATCGTAGCTAACAAGCAATTCGGGTTTATTCGTTAGTTTTCCAAACTGTACGCGCAACCGAAACCCTTTATAGCCCGTACAATCTTTATAGGGCGAGCTTCCGGGAATCCACACTTCGGTGTCGCTGATAAAATTTGTACGCACCGGAAAGCCCGATTCGCTAAAGTACCGGGTTAGTTTACTTGTATAATAGTTTTTCAGGAATGACAGAGGCCACATCATTTCGCCACTGTCGGCCGACGATTTGAATGTGCTCAGCGTAAGGAGCCGGCTCCCCGTACTTTCAGTATCAAAGGTGGTATAAATAGCAGCGGTATCCGAAGGCAGGTTGAGCATGCGGATAAAAAAATCAAGGCTTCTATCCGATAATTTCAGCGCTCCCTCTACCGGATTTACGTTCAGATAGCAACTCAATGCCGGAGTGGCAAAGTCAAAGTTCAATACATTTAGCGTAAGGAGGTTAGCAGCCATAAAATAATTTCGTTATCAGTTAATAACTGTTCTGTAAAACAAACCGGGTGGTAATCATTTCACAAAATTAGAAATTATTTTTTATATTAACGTTGTGTAAAACTAAAAAATTTATAGTTTTTTTTATAGCCTTGTTTTAGCAAGCCAGGCATCTACTTCCCGCTTCGCATAGAGGTCATTCCGGCCCACCTTCTGTGCCTTGGGGAACGTATCATTTTTTTTGTATCGGTTCAATGTACTTTCCGAGCAGTTGTTCAGGAGGACACGCATTTGCTTGCTATCGTAGTAAGTTTCCTGTGCCGGTAATGGCGCTGTTTCGGTGGCAGACATAGGCGATTGCGCAGGAGCATTGGTAGCGGTACTCTGATGCAAACAACATTTTACAGGAGGCATTTCAGCTACCAGCGATGAATATAGCCACTCTTCCGATTGGCGATGCGCAATCACATCGGCCAGTACATGTTGCACTTCCAGGTAGGCTTTTGCCACACACACTTTCAGCAACTGAAGAACATAGGCATTGGACAAATCATCTGCCGTTGTACCCGCATCCGGTTTATCTGTGACCGATATCAACAGTTTTTCGGCACGGAGCTTTTCGCCAAGCCGTATCAGGCAGGTACTTAAATGCTTATCGAGTATCTGATCGCGCAAATAGGTGCGAATCTGACGGTTCGTTTCTGCATTCAGAAACTCCAGCAGCTCCTCTATATATAAAAAGGTCTCACTGAGTATTTTCTGCTGGTAGTAGCGTGTTTTCAGGTTAAAGGGTTTCTGAAACCGCAGACTGTATATTCCCTTATCGCTTGCCTGAGCCACTACCTGCTCCTGCAACCGTTGCATATACCCATTGCCATCTGCATTATCCGGCAACAAGGGATTCAGCTTTCCATTGAGCACTTCCTCAAACAACGGAAAATAATAATCAAAATTCATGGTTTAATGGTTCTTTAAATGATGTTTAATTCCCATTTTTGGTTCTACGAATGTTACGGGTCTCCGACCCTACAAATAGTATGGTGCGCAGCACCTAAAAATATCACATCTCTTCTTTGGTGCATCGCACCGATATATTTGTACCGCACCGCAACATTTACCCATAATTACATATTACATTTCGTTGTGTTAGTGAGAGCCTCACTCGAAGTGAGACTCTCACTAACAGGAATTTGTTTACAGCATCAGGAAATCGCGTAAGTGTATTTGACGTATTCCTTTATAATCTGATCCGGCAGTAATCTCATCTAACGTTACAACGTATTTTGGATATTGATCGTCAATAGACATTAGATTTCCAAATTCGCGTTGGATAGTTGCTTGATCTATCAACATATACGCCACTTGTACATATATCCGTTCACCGTCTTTTTCAGCCATAAAATCTATTTCACGCTGACCCAACTGACCCACAAAAACAGTATAACCCTTTCTTTTAAGTTGCAAGTAAACCACATTTTCCATAAGCTTATTCACATCGTTACGGTAATCGAAATGACGAATAGCATTACGTAAACCCAGGTCTTCGAAAAAATATTTATCGCCAATCTCGAATATCTTCAATCCTTTCACCTCGGCACGCTGTACTTTGTGTATATAAAAAGCATTGGTCAAGGCACGTAAATAGTTTAAAATGGTTTGAGTAGGTACAAGTTGTTGCTGTGATTTCAGGTATTTACTGATATTTAAAGCTGACAGAACGTTTCCTGTATTGTCGGCTAAAAATGCGGTTAAATTCTCCAGAAATGAAACATTCCGAATGTTTTCACGCGACACCACATCTTTAAGTAGAATAGTTGAATTTACATTTCTAAGGTATTCCATCACCACATCACTCTCCAAGCCTGTATGTATCAGATAAGGCATACCACCTAATTTCAGGTATAGGGTCAGGCTTTCGTTAGCATTCGGCAGTTTATGAAATTCTAAAAACTCAGAATAACTCAACGAATAGATGGGAAACTGAATGTATCGACCTGAAAGCGCTGTGGCTAATTCGCCAGAAAGCATGTGTGCATTACTTCCGGTGCAGAAAATATCACATTTCGATTCAGCCAACAACGAACGCAAACAAAGTTCAAATGACTTAATCTCTTGTACTTCATCAATCAATAAAAAATTGGGGACACCCTCAACTAATTTATCATTCACATACTGATATAATGCTGAATGTGTTCGAATTATTTCAAACTCATGGAGTTCAATGTTGATGTAAATAATGTTTGCATCCGGGTGCATTAGCCTTATCTCGTCTATCAGCTGAAGTAAAATATAGCTCTTGCCTACACGTCGCTGCCCTGTAAGCACTTTGATAATTTGTTTACCGATAAATGGTTTTATTCTATCAATATACAATGGGCGTTTAATATATTCCATCTTGTTTTTCTTCTGTTATAATTGAAACTTCCTGCAAATATACTCTATATTTCAATTATAATTGACACATATAGTTAATAGTAGTGCTGATTCGTAGTTTGTTCGGCTATATTTTATAGTTCGAAGGAAATTCAACCGAATCAACACACCAGAAATCCCATTGATAAACCAGTTGAAATATTCCTTTTCCCTTAAACTGAAATTGATCAGGTGAACCATCCACACCAGCTACAAAATCGCATTCAAATTCAACCATCCCTCTATTGGCTTCTAAGTCATACTCAAATTCAGTTATTTCAAACTCTTTCAGGTTAAATGAACTGAAAGCCTCACGAAAATACTTGTGCCATTCTTTTTTTGTGGCATTACCCGATAAAAAGGTTGTATAATAATCGCTGCCTTTATCCAGATACGTTTGCATAAATTCAGTAGAATGCTGCCTGATGTCATGTTCATGATTGGGGTGGAATTCTTCATAAATAAAATTCGTCATCATGCCCGGAATATGCATTTCATCAATTTCATGCTGAAACAATTCTTCCGTAATAAAGCGATACAGATCTACATCTGGTACTTCACAAATGGTATCCAAACCAATCTGATGTTGATTCATCAACTCATACAACCGGTTCAGTTCGTCTCCGATTTCATTTTCGCTTAACTCTTCCGTTTTTCGAAAAGCCGGATTGCCCATGAATTCATACACTGTTATCTGTTTAGCATCCTTCCATGCATGCTCGAAAGCCATGATATGATCCAGAAACTGACCTTCAATTTCAGGTGGCAATTCATTGTCTTCAGATTTGCTCCAATTGCCCACACCGAATTCTTCTATTTCCCTTTTCTTAGCCTCGTTTTCCATGCGGAGGCGTTTGTCATTAGGTGATTCTTTTTTCATCGTATTCTTTTGTTACAACTACAGAAAAGGGTTGTTTTGAAATGATGTTACATATGTTTAATTCATATTCATTTTTCCACTTCTTTAGACTTCAAAATAACCTTTTTAGCGTTTAGGGGAGAAATAACCTTTTCGCCAGTTTTAGCTTCCAATTCCAAACGGGCATTGCGGGCAATTTCACCACCTTGTTTGGCCACCTGCGCATGTTCATCCAGAGTGTCGGGGTTAGTAGTTTCCGAGATACGAGTGGTGGATAGCTCTGCAAGCATATTCAATACCAATTCCGTATTGGTCATATTATCACGCAGGTTTTCTTTTTTCAAACCTTTGAATTGTTTGTATTCTTTAGCCGTTTTATCCGCCCAGGTTTTGTATATTATATCTGTTAGAGTTGCAAACTGAACACCTTCTTCCAATCCTCTTGATTTCCATTCGTCGGTCAGGTCTTTGCGGATTTCTATACTTTTGATTCGTTGATTTATCCAGTTGTCGGAATAGCCCAGGCGTTTGTAGTCCATCATAGCTTGTTCAATGGACAATTCAGGATCCTGCATTTGATCCAGTCGTTCTTTTGCAACCTGTGCTATCCACAATTTAAATGGCTCTGCTTTGGGCGACGGAATTGATTGTATCAAGCGGAAAAGTTCATCGGTGGAAGCTACATCTGATTTATATCTTTTACCATCTGCAGCAAGCAATTTCAGTTGTCCGATTTTTTCGGACAACTGACTTCCTTCTTTTTGTAACTTCTTTTTCAGGTCATTCCAGTATTTACGGGGGCGGTCAGTACCAGTCAAAACTTCTATGACATCAGTTATCGAGAAATACCATTCTTCAGTAGTTTCGTCCCATGCTGTACGGACTTTCTTTTCTTCAAACAGTTGGATTTGTGATTTCATTTAAATAGTGTTTATAAGTTCTATCTGCCGGTTTACACAAAATGCCCGATGGATTATGATTTTCAAAAATACAAAATTTATTTATTATTATATCTTCTCTCCCCTCTTGTTTGTATAACGAGGGGAGTGTGAGCGCAGAGCACCGCAACATTTATTAGCCTATGTTCCGAATTTTGATGCAGAACACCATTACATATTTTGCTACAGAGTCAGATAATCGGGCAATCCTCTTTTTTGGTGCAGCGCACCATAACATTTGTAGCTACAGAGTAGCCATAATATTTGTAGGTGCAGAGCACCGCGATATTTATTTGCCAATTCCGAATTTTGGTGCATCGCACCGCGATATTTCAATTAATTCTCAACCTTCAAAAAATTCAAACACGTATTCTTCCTTATATTCCACACCATTATCTTTCAACATTTTCAAATACTCTTCTTTGAATGTTTTCTTCCTGTGATGCTCTTCCTGATTCATAATATAATTCGATACAATTTCGACCTGTGAATGCGAATGAGAAAACCCACCATAACCCTTTTGCCATTCAAATTTAAATGCCGATAATTTATTATCTTTTATCCATTGATTACTCGATATTTTAATCTCTTCTACCAGATCAGGTATCAGGTGATTGACATTATACCCAATAAAGATATGAATATGATCGGAAACCGACTTTATGGCAAGCATTTTATGTTTGTGATTTTGAACAATACCGGTGATGTATTTTTCCAAATCATCTTTCCATTCCTTTTTAATAAGAGCATTGCGGTTTTTGGTTGCAAAAACCAAATGAATATGCATTTGTAAATAGGTATTGGCCATGATTGGTTATATTGAAGATTTTATTTTTGTTACAAATATCACGGGTCTCCGACCCTACAAATGTTATGGTGCGCTGCACCTACAAATATCTCGGGATTCTATCCCTACAAATATCATGGTGCGCTGCACCTACAAATATCTCGGGTCTATGACCCTACAAATATTATGGTGCGCTGCACCTACAAATATCTCGGGATTCTATCCCTACAAATGTTACGGTGCGCTGCACCTGCAAATATCTCGGGTCTATGACCCTACAAATATCACATCTCTTCTTGGTGCATCGCACCGATATATTTGTAGCTACAGAGTAGCCATCATTTTTGTAGGTGCAGCGCACCGTAACATATTATTTCTTCAATTCTACCGCCATCCCTGTTCGTTTCACCAACTCTGTCACCGAAACCTCCTCCATCATTGCCGAACTGGTATTCGTAAACCAACCGCAATACAGCACTTTCTTCGTGCTGAGCGACTGCACCACCTTCCAGCAATAATCCGGAACCGCTATCCGCCTTATTTTCTTTTTGCCAAAGCTACCGCCACACACTACCAGCAACGAGTCCGACTGCGACCATTCGCGCACCTGCTCCTCGTTGACTTTCCACACACCGCGGTTCAGGTTGGGCGTCTGAGGCAGGCAGTTGTAATACCGGAATGTCAGCTCGTCTTTTGTGCAGTCGGAAGCAAAGTCCTCGGCATTGGCCAGGTGACCTTTATCGTAGCCCGACCGGGCATAATCTTTATCCGTAGCTGTTTTCAGGCTGTCAACGTCGTTATGAAAACGGAACTTCGCCCGGCTGCATTCACCGCCACCCCGGTAGAGTTTATAGCTTACCCACAGGGGTTCGTGTAGCGCATTGCTGAAATTTACGGTATAAATGGGTGTGCGTACTATGCTTTGGGCAGCTATATTCCCGCACAACAGGCATAGTGCCAGCAGAGAAAAAAGGGTTGTTTTGAAATGTTTCTGCATATCTTTTTATTTATCTCCTCCCTGTATAAAAGATTTCAAAGCTAGTGAGGAGTATTTATATAGTTTCGGAAATAGTTTTTTGAATCAATTGACCAACATTTCCCTCAATTGGGTAATCCTGTTGCAATAGCATTATTTTTTCTTTGTATTCTTCTAAAATCGTCGGATTATGCTTTTTCATTAGTTCCAGTGTTTGAGCAAGAATAATACGGATTGTTTTATTCTCCGGATATTTTACATTTAGGTGCAGAATGCCATCAATAATATCATGCTCACCAACCAAATCACCACCCTGTAAAGAATCAATTGTTTTGCAAACTACTGCAAGTTGTTGTTCAAGTCGTAAAAGATAATCGGAGCTATCTACACCAACAGGAACTAAATACCAATCAGGAGGGTTTATTACTTTTATTTCGGAGTATTTTACCAACAGGTCAATGACATTGTCGGTTAGTTGCATTATAGCTGGTCCCGGGTTGTCTGATGGTACCTTTATAGTAATAGTGGTTAGCGATTTGCATATTATTCTGTGTATTATACTCACACTAACATCCCATATATTCTGCGTAGAATCTATTATTACAGAAACAATATAATCAGGAGCAGTCTCATCTTTTTCAACTAACTCACAGAGTGTTTTTTCGTCATAAGGCTGGCCAAAAACGGCAAATCCTTTGGTCTGTGCCCAGGTAATAACGGCAATGCCTATAGCGTCTGTTGTGGTATGAAGTTGTTCGGCCATGAATAGTGGTATTGCACGGCTTGCACGCCCCGGACCATCAGCCGGTTGAAGTATTGGTTCTTCAGTCAAATTATTATGTATGGTTGTATTTCCAAATATAACTATCCGTGTTGATTTATCCGTTTTTGAAGGAAGCAGTGATGCAAATACCGAGCTTTCGCGACACCAGACAGGTCGTTCAAATGCTAATAACGCTACAGAGGGTGTGTCAGTAGATTTTTCGGACTGAATTGAAATATTTGATTTGGCTAGTTCCGAATCCCAAAAAGCTAAGGTTTTATGCCAATCCTGTCGCTTCTGTTTATATAATTGATCAAGAATTGCACGGGCACTTTCAAACTGACCAAGATCACAATGTGTTTTTAATAAATTATTACCCACCATAATGCCATGAACTGAAGGTGCAAAATGAGGTTCCACCAATTCAATAATCTCTTTCAAAAAACCATTGTTTCCCAAATCGCCACTCACTTGCATCAAAAGATCTGACGGCAATGGATTTCCCGCTTTGGACATAGATTCCTCATATAATTTTCTGGCTACATCAAGATCTTTTTTTTCAAGAGCAAAACGTGCCAGCCAGAGTTGAGCCCTCCAACTACCCGGAAGAATAGAAACTCTTCTGTAAGCTTCGTAAAATGCCGATTCTCCGGCGCGCTCCTTCTGAATGGCAGCATACCAGCTTAAATCATTTTCCTGATTCGGGTCAACCTCAAGAGCATGCCACAAAGTTTGCTCTGCTGTTTCCATGTCGCCCCTATTTGCATACACTTTTGCCAGATTTGTGAGAACAATACCATCTTCATCATTATTTTTCAAATAATCAGTAAAAATAAGCTCTGCATCATCCAATCGCTTACAATCCATATAAACAATTCCCAGCACAACCACACCCCGTGACCTGACAGGATCAATCTTATATAATACTTCGGCATATTCTATAATTTCTTTTGAGAAACCATCGTGTAAGGCACTTACAAGCAAACTGTAAAGCTCATCCGGGTTATTCTTAACTTTTTCCATATTACCAAGAAGGATGTTATCTCTCCATTCCTGTTTCGTAATATAGAATTCACGACCATATTTATCAAAAACCTGAATCATATCAGGATTTTTGGATGGATCGACATCCGCTTTTGTCGAACTGTCGGAAACATTGTCAGAAGTTATCTTTTTATTAAATAATTTGTCAAATAGTCTCATAGACCTCTTTATTAAAGGTTTGTTTGTTTTTTTCTCTCCTCGTTTTCACATGATATTCCGGTGCGCTGCACCTTGGGTTGTTCATCTCGTAAAATAGCTACAAATGGTTCGGTGCGCTGCACCTGCTGTAAAGACTCCCGATGTCTTTTCTCCCCCACGTTTGCAACGAAGGCTTACCGGTTTATTGTTTTCAACAACGGGATTTTAATACGAGCGTTTAAAAACGCTATCCCAATTCTCCCCTCCTCCCAAACCAGAGGGAGTATAACAGATTAATTTGCCATCCTATTTTACAACTCCCAAATTACTTTTCATAAACGTCATGGGGTTGAAGAAGAGTTCGTTCAAATCGTCTTTATTCATGGTTAGCCAACTGGCACACCCATAATCGTAAAACGATTTACGTATTTCGAGGTGCAGATGGTCGTAATTTCCCTTGTATTTTTTTGTTTCTTCGCGGGTGTACAAACGGGCTATTTTAGTGTGTTGATTAACCTGTGTACCCACAGTCACATATATTTCCTGTAAATGCTTGTAGGATGTATACACAGTCTTACCATTTAGCAATAAATGCCTGATAACAATCGTTTTGTGCGGATGACCAAGATGAATGGAGCAAACCACTCCTTCCGCCATAGCATAAATATAGATCATGCCCGATTTGCGAGCAGGAATCATATCGGTAGCTGTATGAATGTGCCCCTTCAGATACGATTCGCGATGATCGCCGAAAACACTTACCACCCGAATGCTGCGTATATCGTACCGATTGGGAGTATCAAAAGGTACCATCCACGAACTTACCACCGCTGCCGGTTTACTATCCAGGTAAGCTTCCTTGTAGTACGACCGTGTAGCTCCTATATAGCTATTTTTATCGATAGCCCGCACTGTAACAGCAGTTAGCGCTATCAACACTGTTACTATTACCGTATGCTTCCAACTACTCATTTCTTTGATCTTATTGACTTTATTAGTCTCTTCGTTTGCAAGGAGGTTATTTTCTTTTAGCACGAATTGCAAATCCGCGCTAGCGGGAGTTACTGATTTATTGTTTTCAACAAAGGAATTTTAATACTTGCGTTTAAAAATGCTATCCAAATTCCCCCTTGTTAGAAACGAAGGGGAGTATGAACCAACAAAAAATATTATTTAATCTAATGATTCTGCTTCAGCTACTTCAATATTAGTGTTTGATAATGAATCTTTATCACCAAAAGATAAAAACAACTCTAAAAAAGCAGCATTTCTAAAAAAGAAATCAGGATTATCTATGAGTTTATCTTCCATGTAGTAAAAACCATAGTTTGCATATTCTTCCATAGTTTCAATCAAAGTATCAACAACCTTTCTTACTGATAGCTTATCCTTATCAAGTTCAACATAATCAACTTCTGATCGAGCAACTAAAGAGATAAAAACATATTCTCTAATTTTACCGTATGATTTTCTAAGTTTACGGTTTTCTTGATTACCCCAAAACTGAAGAGCTTGACCTAAGCTTTTTCTTTTATTTTTATCTTCAATTAAAGGCCTTCTTTTGTCAAAATAAAGACCAATAAAATATGCCATTAAATATACTTCATACCCTGCTCCAAAAATTTTCCCACGTGATTCCTGATATCCAGTACTTCCCTTACCATAATCACTAAACATTCTAATTATATTTTCCTCATATCTAGTTTCAAATTCAGGATTTCTTTTACCCCAAATTTCAAATAGTTTTTCTGTAGCCATATTATTTTATTCTTGAAGTGGTTGTATAGATTGTTGATAAATCATTAGGATTAAACGGCCTTGCTTTCTCTATTCTATAAACAGAGCATGAAAGTTCATTTATTTTTTTATTATTAAGCTTACGGATACCAGTAACCTCATCAATTTCCAATAAATCTTTAGTAACAATAATACATTGTTTCTGTATTTTATCAATAACATTATAGAACTCTTCTTCTTTAAATGTTTCAAATGAAGAAGTTGGAGCATCGAAAACTAATGGATAATCAATTTCTCTTTTGAGAGTTGTTATATCAGATATTGCAAATAAAACAGACATATAAACTGTTGTTTTCAAAGCTCCATTTGGATCGTTGATAAATGTCCCATTCTCGCTAAATAATTTTATACTTGCAGAATCATTTGCTGTTTCCGTTATCCTAATAATACCATGAAAATCATCTATATTCAACATTTTCAGATATTCATTTGATCTAGCTTCCATGTCATTAAGAAATTTTCTCAGATTTGTTTTTTTTGCTGACTCAAACGCATTCATTATTTTTTCAAATGCAATATGTACTTTAGAATACAATTGAACCATTCCTTTCGTTGGCGTTATTTCATTATATCTCCTGTCAATATCCTTTTTTTTGAGTTGTAGGACTTCTAATTGTTCTCTTAAATCTTTTATTCGAGATTCTGCTTTGTTTTTTTCCTCAAAAAATCCTTTTAAATCTTTAAAGTTTTTATCTAACAAGTCTTCAGAAATTCCATCACTTTGAATTAAGAGTCTTTGTTTTTCGTCCTCAGCCTCCTTTATCTGCTCATCTACCTTTGACAATTCAAGTTTTCTGTCATTGATAAACTCAATTCTACCTTTGATTTCAGATTTTAAATTAGATATCTCCTGAGCAGTATTACCACCTAAACTTATACTTAAGTTATGTAATTCTTCTATATATTTAGATTCAAAAAGCGATTGCTCTTCTTTATCGAGTTTTGCTTTATCTTTTTCAGCTTCAATTTTTAGATACTGATCTAGTTTTTCTTTCATAAAGTTATAAGCATCACTTCCCTCCGTTGCAGGACGATTACATACTTTACAAATTTCTTCTTCGATCATTTCCTGCATCGTTTGATCATCTGGCAAATACCAAGGTAGATGTGTTGAACCGTTAGCTAAAGCTGTCAGTTCAGCAATAGCTTCTTGTTTCCCTTTTTCAATGCCGCGTTTCTCAATATATTCATCATTCAAACGTCTCTTCTTTTTACTGAATGAAGAAATCTTTTTTGTGTATTCTTTAAAAATATCAGGAAATGCACAAAGAATCCATAAATCATCTAGTAAGCGAATATTATAATCTTCATATGTGATATTTAAAAGCTTTTGTCTTTTCTCATTAAGATTTTGTATTCTATTTTTAATAGCTTGATATTTTTCACTAGTATCTTGGTGCTTCTCAAGCGTTTCAACTTTTATCTGATATGCATTAGCTACCTCTTCTTTTTTTGCAATATCATCTTTTAAGTCCTTGATACGTCTATTTACATCAATTAATTCAAAGTCTAATTCTTTACTAACTTTTGAAACCTTATCATCTGATCGTAATTCTGAACGATATGCATCATTAGATTTTCGTTCAAAATCACTTGATAAATCCAATAAATCTTCAAACTTCTTTATGTCTGAAAATTTCTCTACTAAAGTTTTTAGTGCTGCAGGGTTTTCAAAAACATTGAGCTCACTCTCACCCTTAAAAAGACAATACTTTCTAATTACAGAATCAAAACATCTCTCTAATAATATTTTGCCATTTATCAATATCCTCTCTGAACCAATACAATCATATCCTTGAAATTGATAATCTCTAGTTTTGACTTCACCATTTGGCAATTTCTCATACCTAAATTGTTTTTCAAGCACTTTTATTCCATCATGCTCAAAGGTCAAAGACACAGAAACCGTATCTTGTTCACCTAATTCCAATTCAGAAATACTTTTTTCTGAAATATTGGTTGTTTTTGTATTGTCGTAAGCAGTATCAAAAAGCCAATCTAGCGCATCGAAAAATGTCGTCTTACCATCACCATTACCTCCAATAATTAAGGTTAGACCATCTTTAAATTCGAAACAATTATCCCCACAATAGCTTCGAAAATTTCTAATATTTAATTCTTTCAGTATCATATCAGATTGTTTCTAAGGTAATTATTGACTTCGTTATAAATCTCTTTATCATTTGATTTCCGTTGAAGTCCTAGAATCATTTTCGCTACTGCCACGACAATAGGTTTATCAGAAGCTAATGCTTCTTCAATCGTTTCATAATCCGAAGGATTATATTCGCCGTAGTTCGCTAGTCCAGAGTCATAAAGTACGGTTTGTAACATTCTGTCTCCATTTGTAAATCCATTTGATAACATATGAGTAAATTTTAAAATATCGAGAGGTTATAGTATTGTAATATATTTTCTAATTCATTGATTGTGTCGCTGCTATTCTCAGAAAGTAAAGAGAAATTGTTTACCCTTTTCAACTCGGATTTCAACAAGCTTTTTTCGAGATTATATGAATCGGAATCGGGATTTAATTCAGGTGCAACAACTAAGTCATGAATTTCAGCAATGTGTTTCTCATTGTGAGTCCTTAATATTCTTCCTCGTCTTTGTATAAATTGTCTGGGGTTTCCAGTACTTGCACAAAAAATAGCTAATTCACTACGGGGCACGTCAACACCTTCGTCCAAACACTTCATTGAGGTAAGAACATCTAACTTGCCTAAAGCAAAGTCTTCTAAGATATCGTCTCTACCAGTCGAACCTGATTTAAATTGCTTCACAGTTACTTTTTTGTCAATATCTCTAACAATTCTGGTGTATTCGTCAATAAGGTTATCTGTAAATAAATCATCCTCGATTTGTTCTCTATCTCCAAATAAATCGGATTCATCGTCAGGCTTTGTTCCTTCAGGCACATATACCAAAGTGTATTTTAGGTTGCCTTTTTGTTCATACCTATTTTCAAGTATTTGTTTGAAAATCTCTTTTTTATTTCGAGCTTTATGAATTATTCGTTTTCTTTTTAAAAGTAATGCTGTTAGAAAAGGATTATCGCTTTTAGCACCCTCTTTGCTTGTAGAATAAAACTTTGCAATTTTTGAAGAGATTTCAGAATATTCAATCATTTCTTCATCTGTAAGCTTTACTAGATGCGGATAATAGTAATATCGACATAGAAACCCACTATTTATAGCCTCCTCCATAGAGAATTCATAAGTGTAGTTCTGACTAGCACCAAAGAACTTAAACAGTTCATAGTTTCCTTCATCGTCAAATTGTCTTTCAGGCGTAGCCGACAAGCCAATTCTTCTTATGTACTTTATTGCGGATAATCTGTTTCGAATTTGCCCCGAACCCATATTATGAGCCTCATCGGCTATCAATAATAATTTATTTTGTGGAAACTCATTGAGTAGATTAAATACATTCTCTTTTGCAAATGAAGCATAAGTAGAAATAATCACATACGATAACTTATTATCCTTACCACTAATTTTTTCAGATAATCTCAGTTCATCAATCTCATTTTTCCAATTCCGATTTTTAGAATATACTTTTACGATCTTTTGAAAATTAAATTTCTTACACTCTTTAACCCACTGGTCTAATAAAGTAATTGTTGGTACTAGAATTATTGCTTTATAATATTCATTTCTCTTATAAATTTCAAGTAAGCAATTTAAAGACGTGATTGTCTTGCCTGTACCCGTTGCCATAGCAAACAAACCTTGTTGTTTGTTATTTTTCCAATTTTCAAATGCAATCTTTTGATACTCCCTTGGCTCTGAATTAAAAGGGAATCTTGGTAATTCTCTTTCTTTGTTTATTTGATTTATTAATTTATCGGTGTGTTTCTTAGCTTTTTCTAATACTTTACTAAGTGATGGTCTTAATTTCGGAGTAATTCTTTTTTCTATAATTTGTTTTTCTTGTTGCAATAACTCTTCGATTTCCTTTCCACCAAATTGATTAGAGATCTCTGTTACTATATTATGAGGATCAATATAATCAACTTCATTATCTTGTTCATTAAATGTTTTTTCAAATAGCTCAAGAGTATGATCAACCTTCGCCTTATTAACTGGATCATCCCAATCACAAAAAGCATCAATACTTTCAATATTATAGACCAGGGCAGATTTAGTAAAATTGCAAGAACCATTAAATGCCACAGAATTTTGTCCATCAAAGAATACACCTGATTTAGTATGTGAAATCCCAATTGTTCCTTTAGGGGCAATCGTTTTAATATCAATTCTTTTGTTTGAAATCAACCAAGCCAAACATTCAAAAAAATGTTTATCTTCATAGCTTAAAGTTCGCCTTAGTGCTTCAATATCTGTCAAATTAAAGGGTTCATCGAATTCTCCATCTAAACCCGCAACAATGGCATCCTTATCTTGTCCGGACAATACATTATTGATAATCAATCGCATATTTCCACCTGCATACAGAAAAGAAGCAAAACCATCAGATAAGATCTGTATTGCTGTTGAACTAAAGTAGCCCAACATTAAATCAAATCTTATACTATTACACAAGCATTCAGAGAAAAAATCCAAAGGTTCATTCTCTGTTTTTGACTTGAATTGTCTGTGTGGTGGCCAATTAATATCAATTTTCAACATTTATTTAAACTATACTTCTATTGTTGTTTGTTTTAGTAGTTTAGTATTTATTCTTTTTAGTATTGCAATTATCTCATCAATATGTTTATATCGTTTCTTTTTTGAATGATTGAGCATTGTCCTTAATAATGCATAAATTTCAATATCCTTTTCTTTAAAGTCGATTGTTCTTACGCAACCAATAGGTGCATTACCTTGAACTATATACCAAAAAACTTTTCCAAGTTGAAAAATATCTGATTGATGATCAATTTTACAGTCAAAATTATTTATATTTTCTGTATTATTAGTAAGATATTTATTCATTGCTTCAGGAGATAACCAACCTCTTGGTCCAATTATTTTACTAGTATCTTCTACAAATTCTTCATCTCTGAATTGAGCCAAACCTAAGTCTCCAATTTTCCATTCATCATTTACAAATAAAATATTATCTGGCTTTAAATCTCGATGATATACTTCTATATTTTTAAGCTGTTTAAGTCCATAAGAAATTTCTATACATAACGAAATTTTTTCATCAATAGATAACTGATTATCTTCTAAATAGTTTTTCAAATCAGAATCTGCATACTCCATAATGTAAAAAGGGAAGTATAAATTTGATAATTTTTTACTATTTCTTATATAGCCAGTTTCATAGATCTTTATTACATTTGAATAAGTTTTTTCTTTACATAGATTTAGCGCTTTGACTTCGTTTGCAAATAAAATATTCTGTATTTCAATTCCACGCCTACTTTTAAAATCTGCATATTCAGCTATTTTAATTACTTTATTTGGTATGCTTTGTTGATTATAGTTTTGAGCTTCGTATAGAAAAAATACAATTGAATTACCTCCTTTATTTTTCCGTTTTGTAGTTGCACTTGGATTAACATATCTCAAATAATAATCTACTTTATCAATTCTAATAGAATTTTCTGTAATTTCATAATTCAATGACCATGGATTTTTGTCATCTCCAAAATTAAAATCTAATAACAAATTATACAAACTCATATTCTAGAATTGATAAATGTCAATTAATTGAAAATTATTTACAGTTTTCCATTGAATTTCATCTTTATCAAATACTGCTTCCAAATATGACTCAATAACTTTTAAGATATTATTTTGTTCTATATCTTCATTACATAATAATGCATTCATAAAATCTAATCTACTTTGCCGAGCAAATTTTGAATTTGATTGACTAACACAGTTTAATGCATAGGTTTGAAAGGGAGGACAATCATCATTTTTTGGTGTAATAAATTCATTATCATCAATGAAAGTTAAGATTTGGTATTGATATTTCAAAGTTTCTAAATCCAAATTTAGATGCTTTTCAACGAAACAGAATAATGTGTAGAAATCATTACGTTGCTTATACCTAGTAGAGTTGATTGGTTTGAGGTCGTTGAATTTGTCTATTACTTTTATAATTCTTTCAAACAATTTTTTTTTCTCTACATATGCTTCATTGACCATTAAATCATTTTCAAATAATTCATCAACTGCATTTCTCTTATCTGTGATTCCTTTAAATAAATATGCAACCAACTCTTCTATTAAACTTCTATCATTCATTCTAGAAACATATGTATCAGAAAAAATATCTAAATTAGACATCTCATCAATAGACATTACTTCATTCACTAATTTCAAAAAAACTGAATTGTGATATTGAGCTTTATTTACTTCTGCTGGATTTAAATGAACTCCTCGTTTGTTAACCAAATAGTAAAATTCTTCAAGAGATTCATCCGCAGAAAGATTATATATTTCAACAACATTCAATTTGTAATCGAGAAGTTTTTGGGGATTTAAATCATAAATAAAATCTGTTTTTTTTGATTTTATCTCACCCTTTAAAAATCTATAAATAGTTTTTGCACGCTGTTGACCATCTACCATTTCTAATTTGCCATTTTTATCTCTAAATATAAAGAAATTAGGTAATGGATATCCTTTTGCAATAGATTTTATTAATAGTTTCTGATCAGTAGGTGACCAAATGAAATTTCTCTGATATGGTGGCTGAAGATCAATTTTATTTTGATCAATCCAATTAATCAGGTCAGAAATTGGAATTTCCTTGTTTTGATAATCCATAATATTTTGTTATAAAAGTTATTATATAAAACAATTTGCACAATTTATTTCATCATCATCAAGAATGTCAATCAAAAGACTACTTTTATTTTTTGATTTCAATCTTTCTTGTCTTTTGATATGATCAAGCTTAATTTGACGCATTCTTTCTGGTTTTATTAAATCTTCCAGTGTTTCGCCTTGATTCCATGTATATCCACTCTTTTCGTATTCCATAGCTTTTTTAAAAAGGTCAGGATGTTGTTCATACAACCAAATCCACTCAATTTTTTGCTGATAGAAACAGAAATAACAACCAGATCGGCTGCGATTATACTCACCAATTTTATCATCAACTTTAAACTGAATAGGTCTATAATAAGCCGGTACACCAACACCGCTATCTTCCAATAATTTGAATATATCCTTCTTTACAAGAACCTCATCATTATCAATCAAAGGAAAATAATCTAATTTCCCGATTGGATAATCAGTAGTTTTCAGGAATTCAAATATTGCTTTATTAAGAAGCTTTACATCAAGGTCAAGTAAAGCATTCAATTTTTTGCTGTAGAAGAATTGCTTCGTAATAGGTGTATTGACTATCCTTAAAGCTTCTTCTAATTTCTTATCAGGACATATCTGAGAGTAAATTCCATTTAGCATTTCAATATTAGAGTCGTTTAGAAACTTATTAGTTACATCTAGACTCCAAATATTTCGTCTAAAAGGAAAAATGGTCTGAATATTTGGCCTTGTAGAAACATATCCTTCTCTATCTTCATCTCCTCTAATTCCTACATAAGATATAGTAGGTTCATCGCCTACATATTTCTCAAACTCCATTAACTTCATCTTGATTGTACACCAACGCGCTTGAGGTGAAGGAAGAAACCCTCCACTTGTTTTTAAAAAATGGTCAAACGGTGTTGGTTCAGGACTACCTTCGGCTGCTACTAAACGAACAATCCCTCCCAAAAAAGAATCAAGTTTTTCAACTAACTGTACTGTCTCTTCTAATTCGCACATAGTGTCCGAATTATAAAACTCAATTTTAAGATCAGGATATTTCTGTTTCATATAGATAGCCAATGCTGCACTATCTTTTCCACCGGAAATACCTAATACATGTCTTATATTATTCATTTTTCTAATTTCTTTTTCAACACACTCAACAAACTACAAATATCAACTTCATTATTCCCTGTCAACAATTGAGCTATCTTATTTTCCAAACTTTCGACTTCACTTTCTTTTGATTCGGGTACACGAAATACTTGAGGCTTTAATTCACCTGAAGCCGATATAAGTTCCAATTTGAAAAATTTATCTTGTTCTGTCTTTACGACCTTGGAAATTTCAACATACTTGCTCAATTCATTGAACAGAAAAATCAAATTATCAATTAAAGCTTCTTCTTCATCATCATGAAGCATTTCTAGTTGTTTGTCAAAAACAATGTATGAAATGGATTGTATCCATGATTGTCGGTCTTTAAGCGGGGATAACACCCTGCTTAAGAAGTTTTTTTGCTTGGTTGTGAGCAAATGTGTTTTTACATTTTTATATCTACCTTCCAGCTCTGTTTTATATTCGTCAAAGTTGCTGGATTTTAATCTTAAACGATCAATAATTACACCTTCAATTCTATCTAATAATGCATCATAACACGTTCTTAAATCGCGAATTGCTGTTTGAATAGTGTCAACGTATTTCCGAAGAAACTCTTCGTTATTCGCTAATTCTTTATCTTTATATCCTAATGCTTTAGGAAGGTCCTCGAAAAAAGTTTTCTCCGGATCTTTAGCTATAGCTAACACATTCCTAAACTTAAGAGTACTCGTATTATCAAACTTCTTTGTTGATTTGGCATACTGATTAAGCTTCCTGTAAAAAGTAAGGAATGGCTTTATAGTTTCTATAAACTTATCAGTAGTTATAAATTCTTCATCATCAAGGTTAATCGCTTGACGATATTTATTGAATAAGTCAACCTTTACACCGTCAACGCTAAATGCTTTAACAGCAAAATCATTTGGTGATTTTTGAAGAATATCCAACACTTCTTTATTTATGAGAGGAATAAATGCACCTGTTCCATTATAGAGCGCATAATCGTCACGTTTTATCAAGAGAAATGTAGGAACCCAAATATCAATAAAACCTTGCTTTAGCTTATATGGCTGAATTTTCAACTCTTTAATCAACTCTCCGAGCTTCCTTGGTTTTTCAATTGAAGACATCAAAAAAGAGGTACAAGTTTCCCAAAGTCTTGCAAATGATTCATCAGTTGGTGCGTCAAGTCCATAAAGTATGCCCTCGATATTACTGTGTATGCCTGTATTTCTCAACAAGGTCATGTAAATGGTTTTCTCTGGTGGAAATTTATCCAGTGGAAATCCTAAATCTTCTTTTTCATACCCATCTAACACTGCTTGAAAATAATTTACTCTTGCCGTGGAAATTGCAGAACTAGGCTTGTGCTTATTAATTAATTCATTGTTAAATATTGGAATGTGCGAATATATATCGTCGCATATATAACTTAAAAACTTATTAAATTGTGTTCTGGTATTTATTTCTATTTCTCTACCTTTATAAACCCATTGTACATGGTTAGAGATAGAAAACATGTTATCAACCACTGCTTTATTTAATAGGCTAATTTCGTAATCTACAAGTTTTTCTACTTCTCTTATAGCTACTTTATCTGTTTTGTCAACTAAAATAACATCTAGTATATAGTTTAGCTTATCTAACTGCCATAAATGTTCTACAATTGAATCTGTGTTATTGAAATACACAAATAGAATAGCCTCTTTGCATGATTCTGATAGTTTAAGCGTGTTATTTATTCCAGAATTATTACTATCAAATATCAGCTGTATATATCCATCAGTTTCGCCTTCAGGAGTTGATATTTTAGGTTCCTCGGTAATAATATATTCAAAACATCTGGGCGTACCAGTTTTATAATAACTTGCTATTGCTGGAACAATTGGAAAATTAAAATGATTTCTGAGTTTTTCAATTACATTTGTGTCCCTACGTACAACACCGCTTGCTTTTAAAATTTCATCTTCTATGTTGACATCTGTTCCATCAAATAAAATATACTGTGATTTATATTTAGGGTATTTGATAATCTTATGGCTTTCAAGTATACCCAGCAAAACATCAACATTATCAATACCTAGAGCGATTTGTGCATACAATTTAAATGAATCTTTTTCAACTCTTACTTTTCCACTACCGAATAGATTTATTAACCCAATAGATTTTACAAGTTTTATGGCATCGTAAATATATTTTTCATCCAATACACCCTCTACACGTTCAATCGCTACTCTCATTCCACTCCAAATCATTGAATCAGAATTCGCTTCTGATAAATGAGAGTAGAAGTTATAAATTATATAATCATATACATTGGATAAATTATAAGTAGTCTTTGAATTATCAATAAATTCAAAAATCGAGTTCTCACCTTTTGTTTCCAAAAATGAAAATAGGGATCGTTCATTCTGACCGTATTTTTGAATTGCTTGAGTAATAGCACTGGCTGCAAACACATCCATAGGATATAATTTGAAGGCAATTTCCTCGTTAATTGAGTTTGAGATATATTTGGTTTCAACCGCACAATTATATAGCTTCTTAAAATTATCTGAGTTTTGCTCTTTAGGGCTAGAGTTTATTCTGGTTGCTGCTAAATAGATTAATTGCTCAACAGGCTCATTAAATACAATCTCGGCAAAACGTCCTTTTACTTTCTGCCATTCATTTCTTTGTTCATCTGTTAGCCTTTTTGCATAGGCACTAAAATTCTGATGAAGAGTAGTAATTAATATTATATTCCTTTTTGGCTCATTTATATATTCCGTGAGCTTCTGAATAAAATACAACTCTTTTTCTGCATTATTTTTAGCAGCATATTCAAGTATTTTTCCAAATTCATCTACAAATAAAAACAAGAATTTCTTCTCTTTTACAAGTTTCTGATAATAGTTTTCTAATGCTTCAAAAACATTGTTGAAGTCCTCATTTGTTATTTCATGAAGCTTATCTTTCAGCAATTTATCGAGGGGGGCATAATCTCCAAGTAACTTTAAAAACTCAAAGTCTTTGAATCCATTAAACTGGCCTGTGTTTTGAATTAATATGGGCTCCTTATATTTGAGATTTTTTTCAAGTCCTATGATAAAGCTTGATTTTCCAGTGCCGTAAGATCCAATAATATTAAACGAATGTACTCCTGAATTAAAACCATTGATAATGGTTCCAACTACATTCTGTGCATTGGGAGTGGGTATGTATTTGAAATCTTCAATATCTTGGTAATTGATATTTATAGATGTAGTGTACTTCATGTATTTTATCTTCTGTAATATGAATTCAAAGCTTCTGTTGCTAAAATATCTTCTTTAAATTGTAACTCCTTTATACCAGCAACATCAGAAAATATAATCCTATTCGGATATAAATCGGAGAGTTGTTCGAGTAGGTCTATAAGCTCAGAGTTTGTAAGACAAAAAATCAGTCCTAACTCCATTAATGAATCAAAACCTACACTATTTGAATCCTTGTGATTAATAATAGCATACAAAAATATATTTGGATCAATAGGCTGCTTATTGACGTAGTTGAATGAATACAATGTTTTATCAATTTTCTTTATCAAATCTAATTGTAACAATAAGACACTAAAATCATCGAAAACATTGTTCTCTGGAACTACATAATTCTGAATAAAAACACCAACATCTTTTTTTGCAGTATTTTCATTGTATAAATAATCCCAACCGGCTTCTTTACAACGTCTTTTTATGTAATGTTGTAAATGGTCTCTACTAAATTCATTTTTCTCTTTGTGAAAATCAACAAATGCCATGCGATAAATTGAGGCATAGTTTCTCTTTATCAGATGATAATGCAAAACCCATAAAGTTGATAGATCTTCCGTGAATGGATCTACACCACTTGCTGAATTGAAAATATAATGACCTATTTCAGTAATATTTTGTTCATTGTCTATAATGTCAAAAGCTCTCAACCAATGACGTATAGCTGACACCATGTTTTTCCCAACTCCAAGCTTGATTACTGCTTCTGTGTCGTTGAAATTATCTTGATTAGTAACAAAATCGTAGCCTTTTTTTAGCCATTGTGTTTTGCATTGAAAGGAATCATGTCCAGAAAAAACAAATTTATCCATCTTTTATTATTTACTCTACAAAGCTACAAAATCTATTTTATATTCACTTAACTTTTGGTTTTTTTATTTCCCGCTGTACTGTATCATCCCATCATTACTCCGCCGCCAGAATTTTCCCACATCCGCTGTATTTCACGGCTTCGCCTTCGCCGTCCATGCCTATGGTGCCAAACTCCAGCCCTATGCTCAGCACAAAGGTTTCGTTGCCTGTGAGGTAATCGGTTATATCTTCAATAGAGGTTTGCAGGGTTTGTGCTGCCTGCGGGCGTTTCACGGGGGTCCAGGCTGTATGTACTTCGCGGTGGAAGCCCAGCAGCACTTCGTTTTCTGCAAAGTAGGTTTTGCCCGGCTCGTCCATTCGTACATCGGTGGTAATGCCCAGGTTTATCACCCATCGCATCAGCGGTAATTTATTCGGTTGGGTGAGGTGTTGCTCCGGGTCAAAATCGGGTATATGCACTACGGCGCTTTGTTGTTGCCTGTCAATTTCCCAGGCAGGTTGTATGCGTACTACCTGGTTAAAGGGGTATTTTTTATTAAACTGAAAATCGGTGAGGTATTTTCGGTTAGCATGTATCAGTATGGGGCGTTGTCCTTTTTCGCCTTCCACGTCGGTGCATTGTATTTTCTTACACACTGCATTCAGCGCACCACTCAGGTTATAGTCGGCCAGGCGGGTCATTTCGCCCAGCGCCCGGCGTATGCCACTGGCTGCTTTTGTACATCCGCCCCATTCGCGGCCATTATCGCGGAGGGGTTTACAGCTCTCGCGGGTTTTGATGGTGTTTTTACTCGGGCCCCCTTTTGTGCGCATAATCACTTCGTCGCTTCCCCGCATGGTGTAGATAGATACTCCTTTCAGACTGCCTGTAACCTGTATAATTCCTTTTACGCGTGCCATGTGATTGTTTGTTGTTGATCTGTTTTGTTGATATACCGGATTTTTTTCTAAGCGTTTATTTATGCTTTCCCCTGTACTTCCTGCTACAGAATACCCCTGCTGTTACCTGCTCTATGCTGTAGAGGGGTCACGTCCGTATCCTGCCTGTAGTAAACGTCTGTATAATAGTAGTTACAAAGATATATAAAATTATAATATAGCAATGATATTACATTATTTTATAGGGTAGCAATATCACTACTATGTATATGCTATATCTATACTATATAATTGCTATAAAGAGGTATCAGCAGAAATGCAGACAAGAAGAGGATGGGGTTGAAACAGCAACAAACCTTTTATTTACGACCATCGAAGCATTTCAGATCCGGTGCATAGAGGCTTATGAAAAAAATCAGTACATTTGTGGCTGAAAATCTCTATCAAAAAAAAATCAAACACACACTGCATATGAAAAAAATACTCATTGCTGTTTTTAGCTTCTCACTACTGGTTTCGGCGCTAAACGCTCAAACACAAACCGACACAACAACCACATTCAGCTATCCTGAAAAAACGGCATTGCCCAAACCCTATCATCCGGAAGAAAATGCTCAGAAAAAACTGAATGAGCTGATTATTCAAGCAAAAACAAGCCATAAAAACATCTTTATTCAGTGTGGGGGAAACTGGTGTGGCTGGTGTTTACGTTTCAACTATTTTGTTCACAATCAGGCAGAACTGGCAACAATACTGGATAAAAACTACCTCTATTATCATCTGAATTATTCACCGGAGAATAAAAATGAAGCCGTTTTTAGCAAATATGTAACAAAAGGCAAACAATACGGTTATCCGTTTTTTATAATTCTGTCGGAAAAAGGGGAACTGCTCTGTGTGCAGGAAAGTGGAATATTGGAGGCAGGGAAAGGGTACGATGTTGAAAAAGTAAAACAATTTCTGCTAACATGGGTACCTGCAAAACGGAATTGAGTTGAGAGTTGACCGCCCGGCTTGCTGATCGCTCGGCTTTGCCGCTTGGCTTGCCAAGAATTAATAGGTTGTTATGAAATTGAATTGTGCTGTAGCAAAAAGGTAAAAGCCTGTCCGGCTTGAGGACAATAATAAAAAATTTGATTATTCGCAAAGAGTACAGTTGCACGGAATCAATCAGCTGCTGGGATCGACCTCGTTCGGTGAGCCAAAAAACAAGTGAAAAAGGCGTAAAAATACTCCTGTTTGACGACCGTAGGGAGGAGTTTGGAGGATTTTAGCCTTTCGAGCGATAGTTTTTTGAGCGAAGCGGGCGCAGTCTTGATCTTTTTTGCACACTTTTTTGCATCAAGGCAAAAAAGTATGTGGGGTTATAGGGGCAAAGCCCCTGATCAACTCATGTTGTATATTATCCGGATAATCATTATAAAACAAATATAAAATTAAACATATGAATCGTCGTTTTTTAAGTTTTTCATTCATTGTGCTTTTACTGTGCGTTCTTTATTCCTGTAAAACAAACAACAAAAAGGAGTCATCACTGCCTCAAAAGCAATATGTGTACTTGACTTTTGATGACGGACCATTGGATGGCAGCCAGAATATTGATAGTATTATTTTGGCAGAAAAGATAAAAATAAGCGTGTTTTTAATCGGTTCGGAAGTTGATGGAGACCGTGATATGGAGACTTACTTTAAATATTACGAAGATAATCCCTATATCGATGAGTACAATCATAGTTTTACACATGGCAACGATCAATATAATCTGTTTTACAGCAATCCGCATAAAGCTACTGAGGATTTTCTGAAGAATCAGAAATTCCTGAAAATTCAATATAAGATTATACGTATGCCGGCCTGCAACACCTGGCGATTTAATAATAGAAAACAGGATGATTGTGAAACTAATGCAGTGGCCACAGCTGACAGTCTGGCTGCACGAGGATTTAAGGTTTATGGTTGGGATGTAGAGTGGCAACATCACGCCGAAGACGGCACTCCGGTACAAAGTGTTGATGAAATGTACCGACAAATTATGCAACTGCTGAATACAAATAAAACATTTACAAAAAACAATATCGTTATTCTGTTACACGATGAAATGTTTCAGCGGCGTTGGGAAGAAACTGATTTAAAACAACTGATTG
>Ga0302215_10000555_pt1 | contig 27549 bp, 34 predicted proteins | sample II_Fen_N3_1_FD_194580 | JGI IMG/M metagenome (GOLD analysis project Ga0302215, IMG submission 194580) | Peat permafrost microbial communities from Stordalen Mire near Abisko, Sweden - II_Fen_N3_1 | ecosystem: Environmental > Terrestrial > Soil > Wetlands > Permafrost | place: Sweden: Abisko... | reverse complement strand
ACTATTCCTGAAGGTAAGAAAGTCAAGAAAATGGCAGAACTTTTAGTTGACATGTACGATGCTTCATTGGATGGACTTCATACAAACGTATGGAGATTCGATCCAACCTTCCGTGAAAATGTCAGCACGCCAACAAATTGGGAATCTGATGATTTTTCTCCGGAAATGAATTCTGTAAGAATAGATCCGGGTTTCGTTGAAGTAAAAGATTATCAGTTTGACCAATTAAACTGGTTCGGTTTAGTGAAATATTATACAAAGACAAGAACATCTTATACAAGATTAGGTCGCGCTAATAGTTTATCAGTTAATGAGAGTAAATCTATGGTAAAATCTTCAAGATTTATGGATATAACTGGAACGTCTTCTAATAATGTTCTTGCAATGGAAGCACCTCCATTTCTGAAATCATCTATTAAATTCACAGCTCCGGTCATTAAAAAAGATGAAGAAGTTATATCTGTTGCGGATGTAAAAGGATATGATGAAAATATTAATACGGCTGATAAAATAAAAATCCGCACCAACTTCAACGAAACCGCCTTTTTCTATCCGCAGTTACGGACTGATTCAGTCGGAAATGTGAAGTTCTCGTTCACTGCACCGGAAAGTCTGACGCGGTGGAACGTGAAGATGCTGGCTCATACGAAGGATTTGTATTTCGGACAAGGTGAAGCGCAGGTAGTGACGCAGAAAGATTTAATGGTGCAAATGAACTTGCCCCGTTTTGTTCGCCGGTCGGATAAGCTGGTGTTGAGTGCCAATGTAGTTAATCTGACAGATAAAGAATTGAAGGCTTCTGTTCGGTTTGAAATGATTGATCCTGCCACTGAAAAACCAATCGTTTTGAAAGATGCTACGCCAAAAACAGTAACGTTAGCTGCCAATGAAACCAAAGCAGTGGAGTGGGAGCTAACCGAATTTTCACTTTTTGAACTTGTGACCTGCAAAGTGGTGGCTCAGGCCGGAAACTTCAGCGATGGCGAACAAAAATACCTGCCTGTTTTGCCGGATAAAGTTTTGGTAACCGAAAGTATGCCACTGACTATTCGCGGCAATCAGACCCGAACTTTCAACTTCGAAAACTTGCTGAAAAATGGTTCGAAAGTGGACACGAAAAATCTGTTGGTAGAATTTTCGTCGAATCCGGCGTGGTATGCAGTTCAGGCTTTGCCAACTATTTCAACACCGGAGGATGATAATGCCCTTGATTATTTCACGGCTTATTATGCCAATAGCTTGGCTGCTTTTATTGCCAATTCCAATCCGAAAATTTCAGCCACATTTGATCGGTGGAAAAAAGCGGGTGGAAGTCGCGAAGCCTTGTTGTCGAATCTGGAAAAAAATAAGGAATTGAAGAACATGTTGCTGGAAGAAACACCGTGGGTAATGGCTGCTAGGGATGAAACGGAACAAAAACGCCAAATTGCCTTGTTGTTCGATCTGAATATGCAGAAAAATCAGGCTCAGCAATATCTCGATAAGTTGATTTCACTTCAATTGCCTTCAGGTGGTTTTTCATGGTTCAAAGGAATGGGTGAAAGCCGATATATTACACAGGAAATCATGCTGAATCTGGCACGGCTTGCAAAAATGACCAAATCAGATTTGTTTACTGCTTACCGCTTACCGCTTACTGCTGCATTACATTATCTGGATTTGGAAATTGCGCATGATTTCGATAATTTGAAAAAGTCCAATAAAAATTACTCCAATCAAATGTCTGTTGATAATATCCAGTTGTTCTATTTGCATCTTCGTTCGGAGTATAAAGAAATTCCGATTGAGAAATCAGCTCAGGATGCCGTACAATTTTATACATCGCAATCTGAGAAATACTGGACCAATTTCACTCTTTACGGTAAAGCCATGATGGCCGTGGTTGCTAACCGGAACGGAAAAACTCAGATTGCCGAGGAAATCCTGAAATCGTTGAAAGAAAATGCTCTGAAAACCGACGAACTCGGAATGTACTGGGCTAAAAATAAACCTGGATATTTCTGGAACGAACGACCAATCGGAGTTCAGGCTGCTATTATTGAAGCTTTTGCAGAAATATCAAAGAATTCCGGTGATGTTGAAGAAATGAAAATCTGGTTGTTGAAACAAAAACAAACGCAACGATGGGATTCACCCATGTCAACGGTTGACGCCATTTATGCGTTGCTGAATCAGGGAGGCGATTGGTTAGCAAATGATAGTTCCGTAAAAATAAAGGTGGGAAATAGTTTGCTTCAACCGGCAGATAAAGAAGCAGGAACCGGTTATTTTAAAGAAACCATTCCGGTTGCTGATATTCGTCCTGAAACAGGAAAAGTGACCGTGAGCAAATCGGATAAAGGAATTGGTTGGGGAGCCATGTACTGGCAATATTATCAGGATCTGGATCAGATTCAGGGACAAAGCGGTTCGTTGAAAGTCACTAAAAAACTTTTTGTAGAAAAAATAAGTGCGTCCGGAAAAACCCTGTTGCCAATAGAACAAATACAATTGAAAAAAGGAGATAAAGTCATTACCCGATTGGTGATTACAACAGATAGGAACCTTGAATTTGTGTCACTGAAAGACTTGCGGGCTTCGTGTTTCGAACCGGTCAATCAACTTTCGGGTTACGAATGGAAAGAAGGTGTAGGTTACTACCAAACCACCAAAGATGCTTCCACACATTTCTTTTTCAACTATTTACCGAAAGGAACGTATGTGTTTGAGTATGAATTATGGGCCAATAATAGTGGTGAGTTTACAAGCGGTATTGCGACGATTCAATGCCAGTACGCACCGGAATTTGTGAGTCACACGGGCGGCGAGAGACTGAAAATTCAATAATATTTAAAAGGCGGACAAAAACTCAATTTTGTCCGCCTTTGATTTTGGAAGGTAATTATTTTTACCACCAGGGTATTGGTGCCGGGGATTTCCCAATATTTGGGGTTAAATTTGTTGTAAGCGTTTTGCTGGTAGATTTTTTGGGAAGAACATTTGAAAAATAATTCTTTCCGGCCATAACGTCAACAATTGCTTTCTCAACTTCAGTAATTCCGCTGGATTTTAAAATAAATCCTTTAACTCCAATTTCAATCATCCTGTTGAAATATTCTTCGTCACCAAACATGGAGAAAACGATTATTTTTAAATCAGGCATCATTTGCAACGCTTTTTGAGTGGCTTCAATGCCATTCATAGTAGGCATGTCAATGTCCATAATTACCAAATCAGGCACAGGAGCATTCAATAATTCAATAAATTCTTTTCCATCGGAAGCTTCACCGATTACTTTGCCAAGGTTCTCAATATTAATGAGTGATTTTAAACCCTGACGGAAAATCAGGTGATCATCTACCAAAATGATGGATGGTTTTTCTAAAATAACTGTTTTCATGGTTTTCTAGTTTTATGTAAATTTAATTTTAGAATCAGACACTGATTTTAGATTCTATTTATCTGATGCTAAATTAATACTTATCAGATTCAACTGCAAGAGTAGAAATGCGTAAATTTTGAAAATTAAATCCGTATGCCGAAAAGGATAAAGTATGTAGTGCAGCATCGGCCAAAAGGAGTATAATTTGGACTGGAGGTTGGTTTTATAAATCAATAAATTTATTTTTTAAAGCAAAGATTATCAAGCTGGCAGTGTTTTTGGCAGCGGTTTTTTCCAACAAATTTGCCCTGTGCGTCTTTACCGTTTTTGGACTTATATTAAGATTTTTGGCAATTTGTTCCGTAGTGTTTCCAAGGCAAATCTGATTCAAAACTTCAATTTCTCTTTCGGTAAGACTTTCGATTTCAATGGTTTTTTGAGTTTTCCTGGTGCTGATGTTTTGAATGATCTTTCGCAGAATTTCATTTGAAAAATAGCTTTCACCACTCATAACCTCTTTAATAGCCATTTCAAGCTCGCTAATACCGCTCGATTTTAATACAAATCCCTTGACTCCGGTTTCAATCATTTTATAATAATATTCTTCGTCGCCAAACATGGAGACTATAATAATTCTTAAATCGGGAAATAATTCAAGTGCTTTTTTAGTGGCTTCAAGGCCGTTCATTTGTGGCATATCAATGTCCATTAAAACCAAATCGGGTTTGTTGTGCGAAAGCAGTTCAATGAAGTCTTTGCCATTGGTAGCTTGACCTATCACTGTTGCAATATTTCGTGAATTAATCATGGTTTTCAAGCCCTGCTGAAAAATCAAATGGTCATCAACTATAATTAATTTTGGTTTTAAGTTCGTCATTGTTTTCATTTGATTTAACTTGACATAGTTGTTTGATTTGTATTGTGCAGATCAACAATAATTTGATAATTAACTCCATTATCCGGTTTGCTTTCCATTTTTATAGTACCTCCAATGGTTTGAATGCGGTTTTGAAGATTAAATAATCCCAGTCCGTTTCTGGCAGAAAGTGTTTTGGCTATGTTGAAACCAATACCATCGTCTTTGTATTGTAACCGGATTTGATTACCGGTATCATTCAGATTAATATAAATATTTTTTGCATTTGCGTACTTAATTGTGTTATTTATACACTCAATTACTGCACGATAAAGTGCTACTTCAATTTCAATTTCGATTCGTTTGGTTGCATTGCTCTGAAAGAAAATTTTTATTGCATCAGTTTCGTTCAGTTTTGTTGCAAAGCTTTGAATCGCTGATGTTAGCCCGTAATTTGTAAGTAAATGCGGGCTCAATTTATTCGAAATTTCTTTTACTGTTGTCAGTGCTTCTTCCAGAATTTCTTCGGCTTTTACAATAACTTCTCTTCGTGATTTAATCGTTTTAAGTCTACCCGACAATTGCAGGTAAATTTTGATTGTGGACAACAACGGGCCTAAACCGTCATGAAGTTCCTTTGAGAAATTGCTTCGTTCATTTTCTTCGGTCTGAATAATCGCCTTCACAATATTCCTTTTCTGAATTTGTTTTTTCTCGGTTATATCGTGAATAACCCCGTAAATCTGATCTTCATTGGCCACATAATTCAGGAAAATCTCCACAAACAGCGTTGTATTGTCTTTTCGAATGCATTCTATTTCCGTACTTTTAATCTGGTCTTTCTTTAAATCGAATGAAATAAATGCCTGAAAATAATCACGGTACTCAGGTGATATGAGTTCGGTCAGCCTCATTCCTTCAAGTTCCACCTCTTTGTATCCAAACATTCTGCCTATTGAATGGTTGACGTATATAATTTTTCCGTTTTTATAAATGAATATTCCGTCTGTGATATTTTCGGAAAGAAGTTTATACTTTGTCTCGCTTTTTCGTAACGCATCTTCCATCTTTTTCCGTTCGGTAATGTCGGTTGCAATTGTTCCTGTGCCAAAAAAATTACCGTTTTCGTCGAAAATCGGGTATCGTTTGATTAATGAAATTGTTTCGACGCCCGAATGTAATCGAATTGGTAATTCCTTAATTACGAATTCGCCTTGCGAAAGTTTTTGTGCTTTTCGTTCATCTTCCATATAGGTTTTTACAGGTTCGCTGTCGGCCGGAACGCCAAATGCTTCGGCATCAGTTTTCCCCTCAATATCCTTAATTGACGAAACTCCTCTTCCCGCCAACCATGCCCGGTTAGCAGCAACAATTTTAAGGTCGAGATCTTTAACTACAATCCGGTCAGTTGTATTTTCAACCGAAGCCAGCAGAAATCGTTTTTCTTCTTCATTGTGTTTCCGTTCGGTGATATCCCGAATGGTACCAATCATTCTTATGGGTTGATTATTTTCATCGAATTTCAAATCGCCAATTCCGTGAACCCAGTGTTCAGTTCCGTTATCTTGTTTTATAATTTTATATTCTTTATCGAACCGGTTACCTTTCCCCAGGACTTCGGTTATAAAATAATCATTCATCATTTGCCTCATATCCGGATGAATCATCAATACCCAATCGTCGAAGGTTTTATCAGGATTGGCATCTATACCAAATATCGTATCGAGTACTTCCGAACTTATCCACGTGCCGTTTGAAATGTCGAGGTTATACGTCCCGAGCATGGCAATTTGCTGGGTTTGTTTTAAAAATTGCTCACTTTCCCTCAATGATTCTTCTAATTTCCGGTGTTCAGTAATGTCAATCAGATAATGCAGAAAAACATCTTCATTCACTTTTATCCAGTACGAATCCCAAATTCTGCCAAATGCTTTTAATTCCGGATTATTTTGCATTGGCGAATGAGTGATGCATTCATTGCCAAGACAGAATGAGCATTTCGAGTAGAAGTCGGAGGGAGTAAAATCGATAGAATCTGCCGGATTTCCTGTTTTTCCAAATTCGCGCCAGCAATGTCCACCAATCTTTGCACCAAAATCCAATGCAATTTTATTTGCCGCGAGAATGATTCTGTCATTTCGCCTGACATACATGGCAGGATAAGGCAACGATGAAAAGAGTACTTCGTTTAAATCAAATGAATTTTCTTCTGAATTGGACAAACCATTCGAAAAAGAACGCTCTTTCGGAGTGTTTGTATTCTCAGGGGATGAGAGTTTTTTATTTTTAGTGGAACTTGAATTTTTCACAAAAATTGTTGATGATGAATAACTCAGATACTCAGTTTGATAATTGTGAATTAGTTATGAAGTATAACGTACACAATCAAATATTGTTTCTGACAACAATTTATTATGAAATTTGAAAAGAAGATTTAATATAATTTTGCAAAAACCTTTAACGGTTGATTGGCTATGATTTTTGATTTTCCATTTCGATTGACTGTACAACCAGACTGGCAATGGTCATTCCAAACATGGCCGGCATATAGGATGTTGTTCCATTCACCTGTGCTTTCAGGCTGCACCATTCGTGATTTACCAAATCAGGATCGCCCGGGCCTTCCAGGGCTCTCGGACACATGCATTTTTCGGTTCCGCACGATGCGTTTTCGCCTTTATTTTTAAGTAATTCGTCGCTGTAAACACACATGAACTTTTTGCTTGTTCCGCCAATTTTTTTTATTCTGTTGCGCAATGCAGCACCCAGCGGACAGCCCTGAACTTTCCAAAACTCAGCCACTTTAATACGTGTAGGATCCATTTTCAACGCGGCTCCCATCGACGAAAAGAAAGTTGCATCAGTTTTGGTGGCGGTTTGAATCAGGTGGACTTTGTTGGATAAACTATCAATGCCATCGATTATAAAATCATAAGAATCCAGCTCAAATGATTCGGAAGTTTCCGGACTGTAAATTTTTTGAAGTGCCGTGATTTCGGCTTTAGGATTGATTTCGAGTAATCTTTCTTTTAAAACGTCGGTTTTTACTTTTCCAACGGTTTTGGTGGTTGCCATCAACTGGCGATTCACATTGGTTACGCAAACCCGGTCGGAATCCACAATGGTCAGGTAGCGAATACCCGAACGAACCAGACTTTCGGCACACCAGCTGCCCACACCACCAATTCCAAAAATTATCACGCGTTTTTCCGACGCTTTTTCTATAAAACTCTTTCCCAGCAATAGTTCTGTGCGCTGGAAAATTCCTTTTTCAATACCCATTATTATTTTTGATTCTATTTTTCTTTATGCAAACTAACTAAAATAATAGTAGTTTTCAAAACCCTGATGTAAATAAGATTCTTTAGTGATTAAACCGTAATTAAACACAAATATTTACTGTCCGAAAAGTTATTGTTGTTTGATGACGAGAAATACAACCAAACGTAAATTTCTGATTCGGACCAATAATCTGGTAAAGAAAATTCAATATATTTACTGCTTCGTAATGCAATGTTTTGATTGTGATTCATTTGTTTCTTTGTTACATTGAGTAATACAATACTGAGATTATCGTCGGTTTTCTCATTTAATAACTCAGAGTTACTCCATTCCAGTTTGTATAAATCATTTAACATATTGTTGATTTCATGGGAATCAGGAACCGGAATATCCCCTTTTGAAAGTTGCAACTGACTGTAATCTATTTTGAAATCAGGAAATTCACCTGATACACATGTTTTCATTGCCAACGACACTGCCCGGTTTATGCCGTATTGTCCTCCAAAAGTGACGGTAAATAACTTCCGCATGCAATTTAGTTCTTTTACCACAAAACCAAACTTTCCTCGTTGATTTTTTTGTCCTTCGGTATTTGGATTCGAAGCAACGCGATACACTTTGAGGATGTTCAACCCATCTTTGCGGGTAGCAGCAACAGCCGTACCATGTTTTCCGGAGATTTTGCCAAATGTGGTGGATTTAAATGTTGCCATGAAACACATAATTATTTATGAATTCGAGTGCAAATATACACTAAATAAAACACAGAATAAACACAGAGGAAGGAGAAAGTTAGTACAGTGTTGCATCGGACGATCATCGGACGGTCATCGGAGGATAGTGCTAAATAGTACAGAAGAAGTACGGAGGAAACACGTAGGAAAATAAAAGAATACGATTTCAAGTATTCAGTGAGACCTTATATATAATTTGCAAATATACTAAATTAGAATTGGAGAAATGATATTTTTAAATAGAAATAGTTCACAATTTGTTTGGTCAGTCCATTTATTGTTCGTAGTTTTGCGAACAACTAACAAGAATATACTTCTCATTATGGACAACTACAAAAATAAAGATTACACAATTGATAACGAGCAACTTGCCCGATTTTCAAAAGCAATGGGACATCCGGCACGTATTACCATTCTCCAATTTCTCGCTTCATTGGATAGCTGCTACTTTGGCGACATACACAACGAACTGCCCATCGCCAAAGCCACCGTATCACAGCATCTGAAAGAGCTGAAAGATGCGGGACTCATTCAGGGTGAAATAGAAACCCCGAAAGTAAAATACTGTATTAACCGCGAAAACTGGAAAAAAGCGCAGGCTTATTTCGAAACATTTTTTGATCTGAGAAAAGAAAAAACAACTTGCTGTAATTAAACGAATAGAAAAACTAATTATGATTATTGAAGTATTGGGCACAGGCTGTGCAAAGTGCAAAGCACTTGAAAAAGTCACTCGCGAAGTAGTAGAACAAAATGGAATTGATGCCGGAATCCGAAAAGTGGAAGATATAATGGAAATAATGAAATTCAATGTTATGACCACACCGGCTTTAGTAGTCGATGGTAAAGTTGTTCTCAAAGGACGGGTTCCCTCAAATGAAGAATTGAAACAAATACTAACAAACAAAATTTATATGTTATGAAAAAGCTAATATCACTATCGGTAGCATTATTTTTAATCGTTTCATTTTTTACTGTAAGTACGTTGGCAGCTGACAAGAAAACGCAGGCAGCAATTTCAACATCTGCAAAAGTTGAAGTGTATTACTTTCATTTTACACGTCGTTGTGTAACTTGTCAGGCAGTTGAAACAGAAACACAAGCAGCCATTGAAGCTCTTTATCCTATACAATCAAAAAAGGGCTTGATTACCTTTAAGACCGTGAATCTGGATGAAAAAATAAGTGAAGCCTTGGCAAAAAAATGCAAAGCTGAAGGTCAGGCACTTTTAGTGATTAGCGGTGACAAACGTATTGATTTGACAGAACAGGGTTTTATGTACGCTAAAAGCAGCCCTGAAAAACTAAAAGCAGAATTGAAAAAGACAATAGATCCATTACTATAATTTCTGCTTTAAAAAATGCAATTTCTTCAAAGTATCCTCGAAAATTCGCAATATTCATTTCTCACGGCCATCTTGCTTGGACTGATGACAGCTATTAGTCCTTGCCCCTTGGCTACAAACATTTCTGCCATTGGTTTTATTAGTCGTGACATTGAAAATCGCCGTCGGGTTTTTATCAATGGTTTAGTTTATACACTCGGTCGTGCTATTAGTTATACAGGCTTAGCACTAATTATTTTCTTTGGTGCAAGCAAAATGCATATCTCCATGATTTTTCAGGGTTGGGGTGAAAAATTGTTAGGTCCTGCGCTCATTCTGATAGGATTGTTTATGCTTGATGTGATTAAAATCAAATTTCCCGGCTTCTCAGGCTTAACCGAAAAAATTGGAGAGAATAGCAAAGGCAGTTATTGGAGCACACTTTTGTTGGGGATGGTCTTCGCTCTTGCATTTTGTCCATACAGTGGTGTTTTGTATTTTGTTATGCTTATACCTATGACGGTAGCCAGTGCGAGCGGTTTGTATCTGCCAGTTTTATTTGCGATTGCCACAGGTTTACCAGTCATTCTATTTGCATGGCTGTTGGCTTATGCAGTTGGTAATGTTGGGAAGTTGTATAATCGAATTAAAACTTTTGAGTTGTGGTTTAGACGGATAATTTCCGTTGTATTTATAATTGTAGGGATATATTATGTGATTATATTTTTTATTTAAACAGTAAAATGAAATTCAACAAAAATCTAATCATCCCATTGATATTATTGCCAGTTTGGTACGTGGTATATGTAAATCTCCAACCACTTACCGATTGGTTTGTTGACTCTGTGTTTGGAATGACAAAAGGCTCTCATCTCACCGAATCCTTGCGATTCTTTATTTTTGAATTCCCGAAAGTATTAATGCTGTTAGTATTGATTATTTTCTTTGTGGGGATTATCCGCAGTTATTTCACAGCCGAACGAACCCGAAAAGCACTGGAGGGTAAATCAACATTCATGGGCAATATCATGGCTTCCTTATTGGGGATCGTAACGCCTTTCTGTTCCTGTTCGGCTATTCCGCTTTTTCTTGGCTTTGTGGAATCAGGCGTTCCGTTGGGAGTTACCTTTTCATTTCTGATTGCAGCTCCAATGATTAATGAAGTTGCTGTGATACTGCTGTACGGCATGTTTGGTTGGAAAGTTGCTGGCATTTATATCGGCACAGGTTTGGTTATTACTATCATTGCCGGTTGGATCATTGGTAAACTCAAACTCGAAAAATGTGTGGAAGAATGGGTGTATGCCACCAAATTGGGTGAGGGTGAGGGAGAAGAAGGTCAACTTATTTTTTCACAGCGAATTACAATGGGTTTTGATGCAGTGAAAGAAATAGTAGGCAAAGTATGGTTATATGTGGCATTGGGTATTTTAGTCGGTGCCGGAGTGCATGGTTATGTTCCTGCTGAATTTATGGTTTCTTTTATGGGGAAAGATGTGTGGTATGCTGTTCCATTATCGGTTCTCATTGGCATTCCGTTATATTCCAACGCTGCCGGTATTGTTCCAATCGTCTCGGTACTTATTGAAAAAGGTGCTTCACTTGGAACTGCCCTGGCATTTATGATGTCGGTAATTGCTCTGTCCTTGCCCGAAATGATAATTCTTCGCAAAGTATTGAAAATGCCTATGATTCTGACTTTCATTGCCATTGTAGGTGGTGGAATAATGATAGTAGGTTTTCTGTTTAATTGGATATTTTAGATCCTCAATAAGCATATTATATTTGCAATATTTATTCAATAGTAATGAACATAAGTTCAATACTATTTGTATCTTTGCACTTTGAAATATCACAAAAATCAATATGCCCCGTCCAAAACAAGACCGTAAGATTTGCAATCCACCACTCATGCAGGGATTTAAACCCTACGGCATTCCCCGCCATATAGTAAGTTCCGTATCATTGCTATACGATGAATATGAAACTATCCGTTTGCTCGATTATGAAGGAATGAATCAGGATCAGGCAGCGGAGCAAATGAATATTTCGCGTCCTACACTGACCCGCATTTATGAAAAAGCCCGTAAAACAATTGCCCAAGCTTTGGTGGAAGGAAAAATGATTGTCATTGAGGGCGGAAATGTACAGTTTGAGAAACAATGGTTTCGTTGTAAACGCTGTTTTAAATTGGTAGGTGGATTAGAAAACCATGTGCGTTGTAAAGACTGTAAAACATTTTGTGCTGATGAACTCACGCCTATAAATAATCTTTAATCACATGACACACTCCTTGATGCAATAAGTTATCCGCAAATAATTAAAAGACATAGGTGCAATGCTAAATAAACAAAAAAGAAAGAATAAATTAATAGATGCTTTTGGGAACGTAAAGGCTGATTTATTTGATTTTGAATATATAGAAAGCTATTTTCGGAAGAAAGATAATTCTACAGATTTTCAGACACTATCTGATAAAACCTGTAACGATTTGGATTTTCAGGAGTTATTCATGTTTATCGACCGAACAAATTCAAAAGTAGGACAACAATATCTTTATAATAGGTTAAGAAACATTCCGACAGACTCAACAGAATATATCAGGCGTGAAAAACTCGTGGATGAATTTACGAATAATCCCGACTTCAGGTTATCTGTTCAAAGCCAATTAAGCAAATTGAATGATAGAGAAGTATATTATATTGCCTCGCTGTTTCAGGATGAAATATTACCCACCCCTAAATGGTATTTTATTGTTCCGTTGTTATCATTTGCAAGTGTATTGTCCTTTATAATGGCATTTTTTAATCCGGTATTCTTTTTTGTAATTCTGGGTTTATCTATTATCAACATTGTTATTCACTTCTGGAATAAGAAAAATCTATACAATTATTTTAGTTCTATTCCCCAACTATCGAAGCTAAATGGCATTGCTCAAGAATTATACAAGAATGACATTTTAAAGGAAATTAATCCGAATTTGATGAAATCGGCGAGTGTCATTAACAAGGTCAGCAATCGAATGTCATTCTTTAATTTGCAAGTAGAAATACAAAGTGACCAGCGAATATTGTTTTGGGCAATGTTGGAGCTTGTGAAAATAGTATTTCTAATTGAGCCATTATTTTTGTTTGGGACTTTAAAGCGTATTGACACAAAACGAACCGAGATTGAAAATGTATTTCTGTTTGTTGGAGAAATAGATGCTATTGTATCAATTGCTTCACTTCGCAAAGGACTAAAGAACTTCTGTACACCGAAAATTATTGACGGACAAAAAATACTTTTTGCTCAGGAAGTATATCACCCATTGATTGAGAACTGTGTAACAAACAATCTAAAAGTAAACGATAAATCAATTTTACTGACAGGCTCAAATATGTCGGGGAAAACTTCATTTATCCGCACTATTGCTATAAATGTAATAACAGGATTAACTCTGAATACCTGTTTTGCAGAACATTTTTCTATGCCGAGAATGCGTGTATATTCTGCTATAAGAATTAGTGATGATTTAATGAACGACAGAAGTTATTATTTTGAGGAAGTGATGACAATCAAAGAAATGATAGATAAAAGCAGAGACAGTAACTTAAACTTGTTCTTACTGGACGAGATATTTAAGGGAACTAACACCGTTGAACGAATTTCAGCAGGCAAAGCCGTATTATCTTCATTGAATAATGATAATAATATTGTTTTTGTATCGACACATGATATTGAATTAGCCGATTTATTAAAGGATGAATATGAATTATATCATTTCAGTGAAATCGTTGACCATAAAACAGTTGATTTTGACTACAAGCTAAAAGATGGAAAATTAAAAAACAGAAATGCTATCAGGATACTTCAAATCAATGATTACCCCGAAAGTATTATAAAGGAAGCAATTGAAATATCGGAAGAACTTGACAAAATTAATATGCTCAATAGCGTATTACCAATTGTTAGTAAGATTTGAAAAGTAGGTAATTGTGCTATTTTAAACAAATAAAAATATGAACGACAATTTTAAAGCTAAAGCTGCTCAATGGGATAGTCCCGATAAAATAATCATGACTAAGAAATTTTTGAGTGAAATGCTATACAATGTCAATCCATTGCCAAGTTGGAAAGCACTGGAAATTGGTGCGGGTACAGGTTTAGTCGGTCTCAATGTTGAGCCGTTAGTAGCCAAAGTGGTTATGGTAGATACTTCTGAATCCATGTTGGAAGTATTAAAACAAAAATTGATAGAAGACAGCAATGTTGAAATATTGCATGGCGAAGTCTTCGATTATAAGCAGCAAGATATTGATTTTGTGTTCTCAGCCATGGCATTTCATCACCTTACCGATGTAGAAAAAACAATAAAACATTTAGCTACCATTACAAAACCCGGTGCATGGGTAGTTGTGGGCGATTTGGTTACGGAAGATGGCTCGTTTCACAATTTTGAACCGATACCTTATTGTGGCTTTGATACAGATATTTTATCAAAACAATTTGTTAGAGCAGGTTTTATTGTACGGCTGGTAAAAATATACAATACCATAACCCGAATTACAGACGAAAAGTCAACAAATTACGAGCAATTTATGCTCATTGCCAAACGGTTGTAAAACAATAACGAAAATGAAATTAGTCGTTTTATCTGATAACAGACAATTACAGGAATCACTGGAACATGAACACGGATTATGTATTTATATGGAAACCGAGAAGTATAAATGTTTGCTCGATACCGGCGCTTCCGACATGTTTATACACAATGCCGAACAAATGGTTATTGACCTGTTGGATGTTGATTATGTGTTTATTTCGCACGGTCATTCAGACCATATTGGTGGGTTAATGGCTTTTTTGGAGATAAACAGCAAGGCAAAAATAATACTCTCCAAAAATGCACTTTCACAGCGTTTCTTTTCCAACAGAAAGGGATTGCGCGAGATAAGCAGTCGGATTGATCTAAGCAATTACCTGGATCGTTTCATATTTATCGATGAGGTTACTGAATTTGAAAATGAAATTTTTGCCTTCCCTTGTCAAAAAGCTATTTACTCCCTGCCCAAAGCTAACAATAGTTTGATGTGTGAAGATGCTAACGGACTGAAACCGGATGATTTTAATCACGAAATAGTTGTTTGTTTTGGGGTTGACGAATTATTAGTTTATACAGGTTGCGCTCACCATGGAGTATTGAATATTTTAAATTCTGTTCAAGCTGTTACCGGAAAGAAAATTTCAACCCTTATTGGTGGTTTTCATTTGTTGGATGGCTACCCGGATCAATATGAATCAGAAGAGGAAATAAATGAAATAGCAGTAAGTTTAGTCACCAGTTACCCGGACACAATGATTTACACCGGACATTGTACCGGAAATAATGTGTATAGTATGATGAAGAAAAAATTGGCAGATAACATAAAGTTTTTTTATACAGGCTTTACTTTTTTTATTCATAAATCATAATTTTAAAATAAGAATCAAATGAAAATTGCAGTTCCAACAAAAGAAAATAATCAGGTCGATGCCCATTTCGGACATTGTGAGTTTTATCAAATTTACACTGTTTCAGATCAGAATCAGGTTATTTCCAACGTAAGAATGGATTCTCCACAAGGATGTGGTTGTAAATCAAACATAGCCGAAGTGTTTGAAAATGAAGGAATAAAAATCATGTTGGCAGGCGGTATTGGCGATAGTGCTATCAACAAGTTGAATGCTCACGGTGTCAATGTAATTCGTAATTGTCAGGGCGATGTAACGGAACTTGTTCAGCTGTATTTAGCCGGAAAAGTTACCGACGGTGGCAGCAATTGCGCTGCACATGAGCATGAACACACTTGCAGTCATAATTGATAAGTAAGTTATGGGCTATTCAGTTTCTTCAAAACAACTAAATGGAATTGTATATCTGATCCTTGCATTCCTTTGTTTAACCCCATTTGTAACAGCACCAATAGCCTTGTTCCTGGGATTGGTTTTTGCATTGACACTTGGTTCTCCATTTCCGAAATTCAATAAAAAAGCTTCGAAATACTTACTTCAAATTTCAGTAGTGGGGTTGGGTTTTGGAATGAATCTTCTCGATTCCGTCAAGGCAGGTTCTGATGGAATGCTTTTTACACTTTTTTCGGTGGTTAGCGTTATGGCTATTGGAATAATGGTGGGGAAATGGCTCAATATTGGAAAAGTCCCTTCGTATTTAATTGCTTCGGGTACGGCTATTTGTGGTGGAAGTGCCATTGCTGCCGTTGGTCCTATCGCCAAAGCCAATGAAAGTGAGATGTCAGTTTCACTGGCTACTATTTTTGTTTTAAACGCTGTTGCGCTTTTTCTATTTCCGGTTTTAGGTCATTGGTTGAATCTCAGTCAACATCAGTTCGGATTGTGGGCTGCTATTGCTATTCACGATACAAGTTCAGTGGTGGGTGCCGGAGCAACTTTTGGCGAAGAAGCTTTGAAAGTAGCGACCACCGTAAAACTCACACGGGCTTTGTGGATTATTCCGTTATCGGTCTTTACATCGTTTTATTTTAAATCGAAAGGTGATAAAATAGTAATTCCGTGGTTTATTTTGTTTTTCATACTTGCCATGGTTCTGAATACCTATATAAATATTCCCAAGATGATTACCCACAATATAGTATCAGTTGCCCGACAAAGTCTTACGCTCACACTTTTCTTTATCGGAGCTGGATTATCAAGGTCAACCCTGAAATCTGTAGGTGTAAAACCACTTGTGTTGGGCGTAACACTTTGGTTTTTTATAGGCATTATCAGTTTGGGATTTATCTATTTTTTGTATTAAGAACATGACTGAATTAGAAAACAGAATTTCAGCAGCAATTGAATTTTTTGAGCAAGGTTATAACTGTTCGCAAGCAGTTTTTATGGCTTATTCAGATATTTACGGAATTGACCGAGAAACCGCAGCTAAACTAGCAACTTCGTTTGGAGGTGGAATGGGACGATTGCGTGAAGTTTGTGGAGCCGTAAGTGGAATGTTTCTAATATTAGGTCTTAAATATCCATTTGCCGATATAAAAGACAAAACCGCTAAAAGTACCAACTATAAAGCCGTGCAGAGAACTGCTAACGAATTCAAAAGCGTTATGGGTTCGTACATCTGTGCGGACTTACTCAAACTTAAACACGAACCACAAAACCCCGAATCGTCAGAACGAAACGAAGCTTATTACAAATCAAGACCTTGTACACGGTGTGTGAAGGTTGCAGCAGAAATAGTAGGAAAGGAAGTATTACAATTAAACGAAAAAATATGAAAGGAAATTTTGATTCAATTATCAATGAAAATCGACCGGTAGTTGTCGATTTTCATGCCGTTTGGTGTGGACCGTGTAAAACGCAATCGCCCATTCTAAAACAAGTAGCCGAAGAACTTGGTGAGCGTGTGAAAGTAATAAAGATTGATGTGGACCAAAATCCGATGATAGCAAGCCGGTATCAGATTCAAAGTGTACCCACTTTAATGGTTTTTAAAAATGGGTTAATTATCCATAAACAAGCCGGCGTACATAGCAAGGTTCAGTTAATGAGCATTCTACAAAATATTTTATAAAAAAATGATTCTATCAGAAATCTCTGATAGAATCTTAAAAGGGAGTTAAATTTTCAACTTTCCAGCTTATTTCTTCAACAAAACCTCAGTTATCATTTTTTTGAAATCTTCTTTTTGTATGGCACCTTGCGATACTTGTGGATTCCCTGCCATTGGACAAAAGAATATAGTTGGTATACTTTGAATACCATAAGCACCTGCAATTTCAGGTTCTGCATCAACATCTACCTTGTAAATATAAATCTGTCCATCATATTCTTTGGCCAAATCTTCCAGAATAGGTGCAACCATTTTACAAGGTCCGCACCACGTTGCATAAAAGTCAATAATACAGGGTTTATCGCCCAGGTATTTCCATTCGGTTGGATTGGTTTGGAAGTTCGCAATTTTGGATAGAAATTCAGCTTTAGTCAGGTGAATTGGTGCTGATTTTTTGACTTCATAAACCTTGGCTTTTGCTTCTTCTTTTTGTTTGTTAATCCATAAAAATGATCCTGCGATAAGAGCAAGCATTAAACCCACATAAATATAAACTTTCTTTTTCATGTTCTTAATTATTTGATATTCTAAAATGTTACTGACTGAATTTCTTTTAATAAAAAATCCTTTTGTTTGATTCCTACAAATCGTTTCACTTCTTTTCCGTTTTTGAAAAGAATAAGAGTGGGAATACTGCGTACATTAAACTGTTGTGCCATCGACTGATATTGTTCAATATTCAGTTTCCCAACATGAGAGTTTCCCGTTAGATCACCGGCAACGTCATTCAATACCGGTGCCATCATTTTACAAGGTGCACACCATTCAGCCCAAAAATCAACCAACACAAGCTTATTCTTTGTTTGCTGTTGAAAGTTCTTGTCTGTCAATGTCAAAATATTAGCATGGTCAGCCACTTTTGGAAGAAGCTTCATCTTGATTCGGGCATAGACATTCAATATCAAGAATCCCAAAATAATACTGCCAATGATAATTAAAGCTGTTTGCATTAAATGGTGAATTATAAATTATCAATAGTAAATTCTTTGTATGGGTTATGCTTATGTTCCCGATCCTTCACCACCAAAGTGGTTGTTGGAGCTTTCGATTTTATATTGAACATAATATCATGCCCAACGCAAAGCCCGAATGACACATTTAGTTCTGTATTATTTTCTGCCAAAAACTCAGCCTGTCCGGCCGGATTGCACGATAACCCTTTTACGGTTTCGTCCTGCAACATTTCAGCACCGGTAATTTTGCCAAACTTGCAATCAACTGAATACACTTCGAATTTTCCTTCAAGTCTTGTTTTTAGGTCGTTGGCTTCCCGTTGCAAACTAATGCAATTCGCAATCCCAATCCGTTTAACGCCCGACTTTTCTGCAAAACTGATTAATTCTTCAACTCTGTTTTTTCCGGGAATACGACCTTTTTCTGCCGCACGCATCGTTTCAATATCTGATGCTGTATAAAGCTCTTTTATATCTTCCATTTCTTTTTTACCTTACACTTTCCCAAAGTCTCTTTACTTTGGGAAAGATTGTTACCTGTTATTTTTCGTAATCAAACTTATTGGCTGCCCAACCGGGAAAACCGTCCATCATTTGATATACTTTTTTAAACCCTTTCTGCATCATATAATCCACTGCCAAACCGCTTCGGTGATTTGTCCGGCAATAAACCAGATACGTGGTTTTTGGGTTGAGTTTGTCAAGTTTACTGTAAGCATCCGATTGACGAATATCAATGTTTTTTGCACCTTTTAAATGTCCGCCAGCAAACTCTTCAGCTGTCCTGACATCCAAAATAACAATGGATTTGTTCTTTTTCAGAACTTCCTTTACTTCAGGTGAATTGAGCTGCATTCTTTGAGCTGAGACACCAGAGAATGAAGCCAAAACCACAAGCAATGTTGGCAACAAAAATTTTATTTTCATAAATTTAAATTTAGAAATAATTACTTGCTTTTATTCATAGTGTTAATGCCAAGAGGCCAATACAAGGGACAAAAACCCACAATTGCCGTCAGGGTAAACACTCCTGCCAGTACTAGTAAAACGATGGCAAATGTTCCTGTTACTACATTTGCAAAATACAATCCTACAAAAACCAATGCAATCACAATACGGACTACTCTGTCAATAATTCCCATGTTTGTTTTCATAATTTTTTATTTTAAATTGTTTATTTAAAGCCTTTTAGGGGTTTGGGGTTCTTATAATTCTTTCGAAATCGTTATCGCTGCAATCGTTCCATCGGCCACAGCAGTGGTAATCTGACGATATTTTTTGCTGATAATATCGCCAATCGCATACACATCCGGAATATCGGTTTTCATATCTTCATCGGTAAGAATATATCCCCAATTATTCATTTTGGGAAGCGTTTTGCCTAATACCGACACATTGGATTTAAAACCGATAAATACAAAAACACCATCCGATTCAAGTTCTTTTACCTTCTTGGTTTTCAAATCTTCAAGGGTTGTAATCATGATGTTACCACGTTTTTCAAAATTCCGTGGTTCATGTTCATACATGACATCGATTTTGTCATTGGCATGCAATTGTTCTATAGCTGTTTGGTTGGCTGTCAGTTTATCAAACTGATGAATCATAGTCACTTTACGGGCAAACTTGGTAATAAACAAGGCTTCTTCTACCGCCGAATTTCCACCTCCAATAACGGTTACTTCTTTATCAACAAAATATTTGGCATCGCAGGTTGCACAATACGAAATACCTTTGCCTTTATATTCTTTTTCGCCCGGAGCATTCATCGTGTTGGGAGTTGTTCCGGTGGCAATAATGATTTTCTTCGCATGGATGGTTTCCAGTTCATCAATCACAATTTCTTTTTTCAATAAATCAACGGAAGTAATATCCACGGCCACTTTAAAATCTATCCCTGTTTGTTTGGTTTGTTCGCTCATGTAATGCGCCAACATAAAACCCGGTTGTGCTTCGGTAAATCCGGGATAATTGGAAACCTGATGCGTTATACCCATATATCCGCCGGGAAGTGCAGGGTCAATCAATACTGTTTTAATTTTGGCTTGTCCAAGATAAAGTCCGGCTGTCAGTCCGGCAGGACCTCCACCTAAAATAGCTACATCATATTCCGTAACAATCGGTTTTTGGTTGGCTTTTATCACTGCAACTTCTTCTGAAGTCAACATGTTGTCCAATCGTTCCATGATTTCGGATTTCTTTATTCCACCGCTGATGGATCCGGTGACTTGTTTTCCGTTTACGAAGAAAAGCAGAGTAGGAGATGAGCTCACTCCCAATTCTGTTGCCAGCTCACGGTTTCCCTGACGGAAAATTTTCAAAAATTTAATTTTTTCTCCATACAATTCAGCCATAGCATCAAATTTCGGCGCTAATGCTTCACATGGGGCACATTCGGTTGAATAAAAATCGACAGCAACTTTTCCGCCATTCACAACTTCTTTTTCAAAATCGACTGCATTAATTTCTTTCATAATTCTATGTTTATTTATTGTATAACAATGTTTTGTTATATATGTTCATTTATTCATATGTTATTTTCTGAATCAATTTGTTTTTTCAAAAAACACATACTATTATTTTAAATAATATGCTGCTCCTAAACTCAATAATTCTTTTACGGGACGGCAATCCGGTGTATTTGGATGTCCGTTTTTATTTTTGGCCACAGAAGCACAACCGCCACCACAAGCCAAAGCCACATCGCAGGTCTTGCATTTCTCAATAGTTGTAATATCACGGTTCTGCCAGCTTTCTATGGCAGTTTCATTCTTTGTAACTTCGGGATAAAATGTTCCAAGTTCGTCGCCTTTATTTCCAACCGTAGCAGTACATGAATAAATTGTGCCGGTAAAGTCAAATGCCCATTCCGTTTTACAAGCCGGACACGAATCAAATAGTGCCATTGGCAATTCTTCGTGTTCCGAAATATATTTCGCAATGGAGAAAGCAGGTTTATAGAACTCAGCAATATAAGGATGTACTTTTAGTAAGTCATATAAATGCTGATACAGCGTAGCACGATCGAACAATTTTTCGGGTGTGCTGTTGCAAAAATGCAGTTCGTAGTTACGTCCTATTTGCGTTTTGAAAAGTGGCGAAGCAGTCCAGCCTTTATCAATAGCAAAACGTGAAAGTCCGGCCAGATTTTCAATATTTTCTTTGTCAATCACCATGCGAAGATTAATATTGATTCCGGCAGTAAGACAAGCATCAATTCCTTCAATTATGCGGTCAAAAGTTGGTTGCTTTCCTTTCAGGTAGCGGCGACCGTCATGCACTTCCTGAGTTCCATCCAGCGTAACCTGTATTTCCCGAATGCTGGCTGTTTTCAGCAAATCAATATATGAAGCCAATGTATAACCGTTGGTAACAAAGGCTAAATCCAGTTTGGCTTCGTTGGCTTTGGAAATAAAGTGAGTCAACATGTTTCGCTGATTGTCACCCGGCAAAAGCGGTTCACCACCAAAAACCGTAATATATTTTCGCCGTCCGGCAAATTCAGTGTTGATATAACTAAAAAATGCATCAACAATTTCATTGTTTACCACTTTTTGAACAGGATTGTAACCTTCCTGATAACAATACGAACAAGCAAAATTGCAGGAATAATTGGGAACAAAAAATAACTGAACTTCATCTTCTTCACGTTTCTCCGTGAAATCGAGATAAGCCAGTTTAAAAGCCCGCTTTTCTTTGGTTTCGTCAGTCAGGTAGCCTTTTTGAGCAAATTCACCATTTGGATCAAGCTGATGTTTCAGCATTTTGACTTCGTTGGCTGAAATGATGTCAGCCGATTTACTCAATGGATTGACAATAAAGAAATCTTCAGAGTCAGTAATGGGAGTGATAATATTGTGTTTGGATAAAGCCATATCTCTTTCGTTTTTAGAATAACTTTTCCAAAGTTTTTGAACTTTGGAAAAGTTATAAAATTAGTAGCTTAGTCATGACAACCTGCTACGATAATCGAAACTTTCGCACAACACTGTGCTTGTTTCGATTCAGTGCTGTTAGTTTTGCAACCACAGCTTTTCTTCACTACACTTTTCATAATTATAATTTTAAATGAATAAAAGGAAATGAATTATTTTATTTCTCAACCAAAATCAGGCATTCCAACAATGAGTTGGTTCAGATAATTTGTTTGATTTTGTTTTGTACCCGGAAATGGTAAAGCTCGAAACGATTGCGTGCCCTTTTTCATAGGGTGCAGATTCTTCCAAAACTGTAATTTCATGAAATCCTGCTTTTTTCAGAATTTGCAGGTATTTATCTTTTGTTTCTGCACCTGCCCAACATTCAGCCACGGCTACAGGGTCATTTTTATACTCTTCGGCAATTTCTTTTAGTGCATAAATATCACTTACCACAAAGCGGCCACCTTCTTTTAGTATGCGGTAGACTTCATTCCAAACTGCTTGTTTGTCTGAGCTATGGTTAATAGTGCAATTGGATATGACTAAATCGGTACTATTATTTTCAAAAGGAAGGTTTTCGAGTTCGGCTTGTAAAATCGTTGCATTTGTCACCTCAAATTTGGAAATATTCACTTTCGCTTTCGCAATCATCCCTTCAGAAATATCAATTCCGTAAGAATGTCCGGCTTCACTAACTTCTTCAGCCATCCGGATTACGTCGTTTCCACGACCGCTGCCCAAATCAACACAAATTTCACCTGGTTGCGGTTTGGCATAATTTATAGCTCCACCACACGATAAACAACAAGCGCTTTCACTTAATTCGGAGTATCGTACATTTATTGCTTCAGTAATCATCTTTAATTAGTTATAAGATTACACATTAATATAAATCAAATTTTCTTCTCAAACTTAACCAACTGCCACCATTGTGAACATTGGTAAACCCGTGCGTAGTCAGGATTCCTTTTGCAGATGCACTTCTCGAACCCGAGGCGCAACAAGTTATAATAGGATTATTTTTACCTTTTAGTTTATTGATATTACCGGCAAGTTTTTCCACCGGGATATTTATAGAACCGCGAATATGTCCTGTTGTAAATTCACCTTTTGTACGAACGTCCAAAATAGTGGCACCATTTTTCAGTAATTCAGCGATATCAGCTTTGGGTTCAATTCCCAGTAATTTTTTCAGAGTTTCTAACATGATGTTTTTTTGAAGTATTTCAGTTTGACACTGCAAAGATATATGATTTATTTTGAATTACAATAGTATCACTAATAAATTATTTTGTTATCACTAAAATAATTATTATCTTTGTCCCGAAATTCTCGTCAAATATACAATAAAACTACTGATAATATGATATTTAAAGAAGAGCTTTCAGCTGAATTTGCAAATGAGTTATTTAACGATAGCGAAAAAGTATTGAAATTTATAGCTGATGCCAAATGGGAGGATGGTTTTATATGCCGGAAATGCGGTCACACAAACTATTGCGAAGGAAAAACACCTTCGTCACGACGCTGTACGCGATGCAAAAAAGAAGAATCGGCATCGGCAAACACCATTTTCCACAATGTGAAGTTTCCTATCAATAAGGCATTCTATATTGCTTACAATGTTTGTGTGTTGGGGAAAGATTTTTCTTCTTATAATTATTCCGACCAGCTTGGACTGAATCAAATGACGTGTTGGAAATTCAGGAAACGAATACAAGATTGCATATTAAAACAAAATGCAGGGACACGTAAAGTAGCGATTAAGACTATTTTAATGTCGGAATATTGAAAAAACAATCGAGAATGTGATATTGGTCACAAAAAATAAATAATCTATGTTTTATTTTTTTTAATTAAAATAATATTTTAGCTTTGTACAATATTCTCTTTTGGAATTATGTCAATGTTGCATTATGTGCAAACCTTAAATTAAAATATCTATTCTAAAAATCAACATGTATGGCTAAGGTTCTAATTTTAGGAGCAGGCATCTCCGGACACACTGCCGCTTTAATAGCTAAACGAAAATTAGGAAAGAATCATGAGGTAGAAGTGATTAGTCCGAATAGTAATTATCAATGGGTTCCTTCCAATATTTGGGTAGGAATGGGGTTAATGACTCCTGAACAAGTAAAATTTGAACTTGCCCCGGTGTATAAAAGAGCAGGCATTAATTACAGGCAGGCTATGGCTGTATCATTGCATCCTAATGGTGATAAATCGACGAGCAAAGGCTTTGTTACCATTAAATATGTAACCGGAGAAATGAAAGACAGGGAAGAAAATGTGGAATACGATTACCTGATTAATGCCACCGGACCAAAACTCAATTTTGCCGCAACCGAAGGTCTCGGACCTGATAAATTCAGTTCTTCAGTATGTACGTATCAACATGCAACCCATGCCTGGCAAAATCTTCAAAAATGTTTTGAGAAAATGGAGAAAGGCGAAAAACAACGACTTTTAATTGGAACCGGTCATCCGCTGGCAACTTGTCAGGGTGCTGCATTTGAGTATTCGCTGAATATTGCTTTCGAAATAAACAAACGCAAATTAAATCACATGGCTGAAATCACATGGATTTCCAATGAATATGAATTGGGCGATTTCGGAATGGGTGGAGCGTATGTAAAACGCGGCGGATATATTACGCCAACTAAAATCTTTGCAGAATCAATTTTCAAAGAGTATAATATCACCTGGATTGTGGGCGCAGGTGTCAATAAGGTGGAAGAAGGATTGGTGCATTACGAAACACTCGACGGTGAATATCATACTAAAGAATTTGATTTCGCCATGCTCATTCCAAGTTTTGCAGGAGCAGGTATGAAAGCTTACAACAAGCAAGATGAAGATATTACATCTGATATTTTTGTACCAAACGGCATGATGAAAGTAGATGCCAATTACACCCCAAAAGCTTACGAAGATTGGAAATCGTCTGATTGGCCTTCAATCTACAAATCACCATTATACGACAACGTATATGCTGCCGGAATTGCATTTGCACCGCCACATCCAATGTCGAAACCAATGAAAAGCAAGAACGGAACTCAAATAAACCCAACGCCACCACGAACAGGAATGCCATCGGGGGTTATCGGACGAATTGTGGCTGAAAATATTGTCGAGAAAATTAAAACCGGCACTACCGACCACAAACACAAAGCTTCCATGTCAAAAATGGGTGCAGCCTGTATTGTTTCAGCAGGTTATGGTATTCGGCATGGCCAGGCAGCTGTAATGACAGTGAATCCAATTGTACCCGATTGGGAAAAATACCCGAAATGGGGTCGGAATATTAATGATACAGTTGGTGAAATAGGCTTAGCCGGTCATTGGATGAAATTGTTTATGCACTACATGTTCCTATACAAAGCAAAAGCACTTCCATTTTGGTGGGTTATTCCTGAATAAAATAAAACTTATCAGTCACAATCTCTAAAATTTAAAATTATGAAGACAGAAATAGATAAAACAATACCTTACAGCGACATGTCTTTTGCCACAGAACCAACCCGTTGGACAAAATTCTGGCGAAGATCTTTTATTTTTCAACTGATCCGCTTTTTTGTTCTTAATCTCAAAATCATGCGTATTGTTGTCGGTGGACACTCCTGATTAATGTATTATAACTAATGAAGCCTAATTACCTATGGGTAATGAAATAAAATGGTTTGATTTGTTTTGAACAAATCAAACCATTTTATTTTTGCAAAAAGATTCAAAAAAATATTTTACCCTTTCTGACTAATTAATATCAACGATCTTTTATTCAAAATATCAATTTGCCTGCCGGTAACTTTTATGATACCGTCCTTATCAAACTCAGCAAGAACCCGGCTGACGCTTTCCCTGCTGGTATCCACCAGATTTGCAAATTCAACCTGCGAAAGAGGTAACATAAAACTGTCGGATTTAAATATCTTATCGGCAAAATCAAGTAAGGCATCTGCCATATTTCCCCGTATCAATTTCTGAGTACGGTTGGCGCACCGGTGAAACGATTCCAATTCGTTTTTGCAGAATTCCTGTATTATTTCACGGGTAAACTCCTTATTTTCGTCCAGAATATTCTGAAAAACCTCCAAATCGATAAAGCAAACCTCTGCATCGGAGACTGCTGTAACCGAATATTGATTTATTTTACTACCAAAAGTGGTAGGCAATCCCAAATAACTTGGTGCATTTACCATTTTTACTATCTGCTCAGTGTAAGGTCCTGCAATATGAATCTTAGCCAATCCTGTTCTCAAAAATACCACATTTGTTGAGTAAGTTCCCTGCTTAATAATCGAATCTCCTTTTTTTAATTTAAGCTCTAAATGATTCGAAGTGAGCTGGTCAAGACTGCAATCACTCAGCATGGATGTTGCCTTGGTTTTAAACGGACAATTTCTACAATCGTTCTGCATAGGATTCTGATTTAAAGGAATTCGGTGCAAATATATATAATGTGATGCATATCACAAAATAATGTATGCACAAGCACGGGTTAATTCTTATTAAATATATTTTTCTTCAATACATTTGCAGAAATATTTCTTTAATCAACCCACAAAAATTTAATTTATATGGAAGCCACAAAAGAACTTACTATCGAAATGCTTCAAAAACAAGTAGATGTACTAACTAAAAAAGTTGGAAAACTGGAGAAAAACCGCAAAGACCAATTGTCAATAGCTGTTGTTTCGGGCGATTTGGACAAAGTATTGGCCGCTATGGTTATTTCGTTAGCTGCAGCCGCAATGGATACGCAAGTAAAACTATTTTTCTCATTCTGGTCGCTTTCTGCCCTTCGCGATCCGAAAAAACATCCAAAAGGGAAAGACTTTATCTCAAAAATGTTCGGAATTATGCTTCCTACCGGAAAGGACAAACTGTCATTATCAAACATGAATATGGGCGGCATGGGGCCGATGATGATTAAAATGCTTATGAAAAAGCAGAATGTAATGTCATTAGGCGAAATGTTCAAACAAGCCGGTGAACTTGGCATCGAAATTACCATCTGTGAAATGTCAATGGGGCTTATGGGCTTCAAAGCTGAAGAAATGATTGATTATCCACATTTGCGCTACGCAGGTGCTGCAACCTTTGTGGCCGATGCAGGGGAAAGTGCTATGCAACTATTCATTTAGAACTAAGAATAAAGAGCAAAGAAAAAAGACTCTTGAAAACCAATTAACTAATATACAAATCAACAAATAACTTACAATTATGACAACCGAAGAATTAAAAAATGTAACATCGAATTTGACAGTAGACGCCCGTGGAACAGCTTGTCCCGGTCCACTTTTGGCAGCAAAAAAAGCCATTGGTGAACTTGAATCAGGCGAAATAATGGAAATCCTTTCGGCTGACGAGGGTACTAAAAACGATATTCCACGCTGGTGTGAAAAAGTAGGACACGAATATCTTGGTTTTTACGACGAAGATAGCTTCAGCCGCTTGTTTTTAATCAAAGAATAATTTTTGATAACCACTAAGGCACTAAGGTCACTTAGGAA
>Ga0302215_10000553_pt1 | contig 27580 bp, 22 predicted proteins | sample II_Fen_N3_1_FD_194580 | JGI IMG/M metagenome (GOLD analysis project Ga0302215, IMG submission 194580) | Peat permafrost microbial communities from Stordalen Mire near Abisko, Sweden - II_Fen_N3_1 | ecosystem: Environmental > Terrestrial > Soil > Wetlands > Permafrost | place: Sweden: Abisko... | reverse complement strand
ACCTCAGAAGATGAGCTATCAGGCCGTAACCCGCAATGAAAGTGGTCAGTTGATTGCCAATAAACAAATTGGTATGCAAATTAGTATTTTGCAAAGTTCTGAAAATGGAAGTGTTGTCTATAGTGAAACACATACGCCCACTACCAACGCAAATGGATTGATTAGCATTGAGATAGGAGCCGGAACTCCGATTATTGGTACATTTGATGGTGTTGACTGGTCAAAAGGCCCTTTCTTTATTAAAACCGAAACCGATCCAACCGGTGGAAGTACGTACACTATAACTGGTACAAGCCAATTGCAGAATGTGCCTTATGCTTTATATGCCAAAACTACCGAAAGTATGATTTCGCTTACGGATAATCAGCGTGATGCAATTTTACAGCCCAGAGAAGGCTTGCTTATTTTTAATGTAACTACTAAAAGCTTTAATGTCTATAAAAATGGTAATTGGTACGAGTGGCAAGCAACAGATTGTGTTCCACGCCCAACAATAGCAAATGCTGGTATAGATCAGAATCTTACTCCACAAATTACAAGCACCACACTGGAAGGGAATACGCCTGTTTCAGGTACGGGGACTTGGTCGATTGTGAGTGGCAATGGGGGAGTAATAGCAGAAGCAAATAATTCCGTCAGTTCATTCTCCGGTAAAAATGGAGCACACACGTTACGTTGGTCAATTGCCACCTCTTGCAGTACTACCACTGATGAAGTTACGATAAATATTGTGGATAATTGTTCGAACGGAGTGAAAGATGGTACTGAAACCGATGTTGATTGTGGAGGGGCAAGTTGTTCAAAATGTGTTGTTGGTTTTTGTCTGCAAAATAGTGATTGTGCAGGTAATTATTGTCAAGGCTATGATAGCAGAGCTTTTTGCAATCCTTGTTCAACCAGACTATACGATTTTACAACTGGTAGATGTTACGATGTTTGCCCTCCTAATCTGGTGAAACATACTAATTTGTGTATACATACATGTCCTACCGGTTATAAAAAAGTAAATGGGGTTTGCGTGGCAAATATAAACTAGCGCCAATCCGATAACCGGCTCGTTTATATAATATTATTCAATTTCAATATGAGAAGATTACTCCTTTTTTTACTACTCTACTCAGGTTACTATATAGTTCATGCACAGCCTTCTTTTAAAATAGAAGGCTGTTTGAGTAATTTTCCTTATCAGAAAGTTTTGCTTTCTACTTTAGATGGTTACTCTACGGTGATTGATACGGCAGTTGTGAAAGATGGTTGTTTTGAGTTTAAGGTGAGTACGGATATGCAACCGGGTATGTATTCTATAGTTCTGGACAAAAAATCGAATGCCTATATCCATTTTGTTTATAATCATGAAGATATTGAATTTAAATCTGATTTTAAGCACTTGTCTGACAGTATGGTGTTTGCTAAATCGGTAGAAAACAGATTGTTTTACCGAAATGTGGCATTTCAAACTACTTATTCGCGTAAGCTTGATTTGCTGGGTAGAATTGGCACTTTGTACGACAAGAATAGTGACTTTGCAAAAGAGATAACAACCGAAAGGAAGTCACTGAAGAAGGATTACGAAAGTTTTACTGCTCAGTTATTGCAAGAGGGTAATAATACTTTATATGCTAAAATACTCCATGCACAACAACCGCTTTCACTGCCCGAACAACTGAGTTCGGCTGAACAACTAAAATACACTCAATTACATGCTTTGGACAATATTGACTTTGGGTGTGAACCTTTAATGCGAACAGATATTATTACCCGTTTTCTTCCCGAATATATTGCATTATTTAAATCGAATGCTTTAACCAGAGTCCAGCAAGAGGATAATTACCGTGTGGCTGTAGACCGAATTTTGGCGAAATGTGCTGTAAATGATGAGATGTATAAATTTGTATGCCAGAACCTGGAACAGATATTCCAATATGGTGAATTCGATATTATTAGCGCATATATCAAAGAAAAAAGAATTGCTTCAGGCATGTGCATGTCGGAACAGGAAACTGCTGATTTAAAGAAAAATATAGAAGATATAAAGCGTATAGCAGTTGGTAACGCGATGCCTGATATGCAGATTTCTGATATTTCAAACAGAACTTTTAGACTATATGATATTATTTCGCCTTATACGTTGGTTGTATTTTGGGCGGCAAGTTGTAGCCATTGTGTTGCGATGATGCCCACATTGAGTAAATTGTATCAGAGTCAGAAGGAGAAAAAGCTCGAAGTACTTGCCGTTTCAATAGATATGGTTGAACAGGATATGCTGTCGTTTCTAAAAACAGGTAATTACAATTGGATTAACTGCCATGTGAAACCGGAAAATAGAAATCAGATGTTGGCTCAATATAATGTTTTTGGAACACCAACGTTTTTACTTCTTGATGAGAATAAAACAATCGTTTCAAAACCAAGCTCAGTTGCCGATTTACAAGTTGAATTATTAAAATTAAACATGTCACGTTAACTTATCTTTTTGAAGTTCCCGTATAAATTCTAGCAAGTGAAAATCTTAGTCACAATGAATAAATTAGTCCTTGTCCTGCACGATAATTGTTCAGCAGCATTTTTTTATTTGAGTATAAATAGTATATTCTCGGGTAGATCAAAAAATGGATGAAAACTTTCATATAATTTTGGTACTTAATATTGTAAGGTTATTTGCTGAAAATTAAAGTTAGAAGCGGCTCTGAGCTGCCGAGCGCTAAAGGAAAATAAAACAAAAGGTCGTTTCAACTGAATGAAACGACCTTTGTTATTTTTAATTGTCAACTATCAACTGATAACTGTCAATTGAATCACGCTTTACCAGCGCTACCCAATACACTTACAGTTTTGTGAGCATATAGTTTTTTCAATTCGTCACGAGCTGGTCCTAAGTATTTACGAGCATCGAATTCACCTGGTTGGTTAGCAAATACTTCGCGTACAGCAGCAGTCATTGCCAAACGACCGTCAGAGTCGATATTGATTTTACATACTGCCGAAGTAGCTGCTTTGCGCAATTGCTCTTCTGGAATACCGATTGAATCTTTCAATACACCACCATATTTGTTGATAGTTTCAACATACTCTTGTGGAACTGAAGAAGCACCGTGCAATACGATAGGGAAACCAGGGATTTGTTTTTCAATTTCTTCCAAAATGTCGAAACGCAATGGAGGAGGTACTAAATGACCGTTTTCGTCACGTGTACATTGAGCTGGAGTAAATTTGTTAGCACCGTGAGAAGTACCAATTGAGATAGCCAATGAATCAACACCGGTGCGGGTTACGAAGTCAACCACTTCCTCAGGACGAGTATAAGTGTGGTGTTCAGCAACTACGTCATCTTCAACACCTGCCAATACGCCAAGTTCGCCTTCAACGCTTACGCCGTGAGCGTGTGCATATTCAACTACTTTTTTAGTCAAGGCAATGTTATCTTCATAAGAGTGGTGTGAACCATCGATCATAACTGAAGAGAAACCTGAGTCAACACAGCTTTTGCACAATTCAAAAGTATCACCGTGGTCAAGGTGCAATGCGATTGGAATGTTTAAGCCTAATTCTTTTGCATATTCTACAGCTCCCTGAGCCATGTAACGAAGCAAAGTTTGGTTAGCATATTTACGTGCACCGCTTGATACCTGTAAGATAACCGGAGATTTAGTTTCAACACAAGCAGCAACAATAGCTTGTAGTTGTTCCATGTTGTTAAAGTTGAAAGCTGGAATAGCATATTTGCCTTCGATAGCTTTCTTGAATAAGTCATTGGTATTCACCAATCCTAGATCTTTGTAATTTACCATTTTGTATGAGTTTAATAATTTGATAATTTGACCGCAAAAGTAGTCTTTTTTCGTCAATAAAGAAAGAAAAAAGTGCTCTTTTGTTTTAATTGTTCATGACTTGGTAGATTTGCTCACAAAATTCGGAGCTTAGGTTGCACAAAAAAATCCCCGCTAAAAATACTTAGCGGAGATTTGTAAGAGAGGGTGAGCGTTGAATTAGAAGTTAACTACAAATTCTACACGTCTGTTTTTTGCTCTGCCTGCTGCAGTGCTATTATCGGCTACAGGAACAGTTGAGCCATATCCTTTAGCGGTAAGTCTTGAATCCATTACGCCTTTAGATACTAAGTATTTTTTCACTGCTTCAGAACGTTTTTGAGATAGTGTCAGGTTTTTGGTAGCATCACCTGAGTTGTCGCTGTGACCGTTAATTTCAAGCAGGTAGCCTGGATTTACAATCATTACGCCAACTACTTTGTCCAGAATGGCATTTGAAGATTTCTTGATAACATCTTTACCCAGTTCAAACTGAATACCTTGTAATGCTTGTGCAAAAATCTTTTTAGTTTCTGCTTTTATTTCAGGACAACCTTTGTTTGCTGCTGTTCCAGGTAATTTAGGGCATTTGTCCAGATAGTCAGCAATACCATCACCGTCTGTATCAAGCGGACAACCATTAACATCTACTTTTACGCCTGCCGGAGTATCAGGGCATTTGTCTAAGTAGTCAGCAACACCATCGCCATCGGCATCAACCGGACATCCTTTAGTGTCCACTTTTACGCCTGCCGGTGTTCCGGGACACTTGTCTAAATAATCAGCAACACCATCGCCATCTCCGTCGACAGGGCAACCACTTGCATTTACTTTTACGCCTGCCGGTGTTCCGGGACATTTATCCAGATAATCAGCAACACCATCACCATCGCCGTCCACGGGACATCCACTTGCATCTACCTTAACACCTACTGGTGTACCGGAACATTTGTCTAAATAATCAGCAACGCCATCGCCATCTCCGTCTACAGGACAACCATTTTCGCTTACTTTTACGCCTGCCGGTGTATCGGAACATTTATCCAGTTTGTCAGGAATTCCGTCTTTGTCGGTATCTTTCGGTTTACCAAAGCTAATAACAATGCCCAATAAATGTTGACCATAAGCATCGTTTCCTGATTTAATACCTTTATGAGCTGCTGTTCCAAATACGGTATTATTAACTCCACCCGATCTGTTTTGGTCGTGAACATCGCTATTGGTAAAGCTATAAAGATATTGGTATTGAATTGCAAACGAGCTGGTAAACTGATATTTCAACCCAAGACCTACCGGAATTACCAAATCGGCTTTGTCGGTAATGATTGTTGGCCAAGGAGTTGCATTGTTGCTTGTGCTGTAACTTGCAAAACCAATACCTAACGAAATGAAAGGTGATAATTTAGCATCTTTCTTTAGAATATAACCGTTATTCAATTTGTAGTGAGTAAATAACGAACCATCAAGTTTGTTTCCTACAAATAGATTGATAACATCTTCACGGTATCCATAACGTCCATAAGTTCCTTGTAAGCCTAAATCAAATGACGGAGATAGATAACAAGATAAAGACAGTCCGCCACCATTGTATTTTTTTTGATTAAAATTCCAAATAGAGCTACCGTAATCGCCATTATACTCATTGTTTAGAAAATTTAGCCCAATAGCAAATTTCCTGTCATCGGTTTGAGCAGAAACCAGTTGTGTGGCAAGCAAACCAAGAATTAAGATGTACTTCGTTACTTTCATAAGTTGTTTTAATTTTAAGATTAAAGATTTTTTAATTGTGATATAGTAACATATTATAATTAATATTTGTTTTAATAAGCATGTTATTTAACGTAAAAGTAATTGGTTTGGTTTTAATGTCTGGTTTGCATGGTTGTTTTGTGTCTTTCTATGTGTATGGTATTAAACATGTTAGTGGTTTGTAAGAGTTGCGGTAATAATGATATTAAATAATTGTTACAACTAACCGAATATGGTGTATTGTAGTTTAAAATACCACATGGTTTTTTTGTAATTGAAAATAATCATTGAACAAAAAGTACAAATAGCTGTTTAACATATCGGATGCAATTTTAAATACTAATTTTAAAACATTTGATTATGAGTTTGGCTAAAGAGTTTAAAGAATTTGCACTGCGTGGTAATGTTATTGATTTGGCAGTGGGTGTAATTATTGGCGGAGCTTTTGGTAAGATTATAGCTTCTGTAGTTGCCGACGTTATTATGCCTCCAATTGGTTTATTGGTGGGTGGCGTTACATTTACCGATTTGAAATGGGTGATGAAACCCGCCGAAACTATTGATGGAGTTCAGAAAGCAGCTGTAACTCTTAATTATGGAAACTTTCTACAGGTAACATTCGATTTTCTTATTGTGGCATTTTGTGTATTTCTGCTTATTAAAGGTATGAATGCTCTGGCAAGAAAAAAGGAGGTAGCTCCACCTGCGGAAGTGCCACTTGTAGCGTCTAAAGAAGAGCAGTTGCTGACTGAAATTAGAGACTTGCTAAAGAAATAATTTGCCAACCTGCATTTAATAAAAATACCTCAATAGCCATTTCCATGGTTGTTGAGGTGTTTTTATAGTAATAATTCAGTATCTTCGTCGGGAAAAAACAGTTTCTTCATCGATTTAAGCTTGTTTAGATATGTTTTATGCCCGTATCTTTGCAGCATAAATTTTAAAAACAAAATTAAATGGAAAATGAAGTAAAAAGCCAGTTTCGCACCGGACATACCAAAGGACTTGGTTTTGGAATAATACTTATGCTAATAGGTATTGTATTCCTTGGGTTCAATTTTGGATTTATTCCGCATGCATTAGAACGTTTGATTATCTCGTGGCCAATGTTGCTTATTGTGATTGGGCTAAGCCATTACCTTCGTCGACGGATCTTTTCCGGTACTATTTTAGTTCTGATAGGTAGTTTTTTTATTATTCCCCGTTTTGTAGAATCGTTTCCTGGTTATTTCCCCGGATTTAATGGCGACTTTACGCATGTATATTGGCCGTTGTTACTCATTGCTGCCGGTATTCTGATTATTTCAGGTAAGATATTTGGTACTAAATGGGGTTGTGATGACTGGAGTCGTCACAACCACCGTCATCACCACCATTACCGTCATCATCATCGTTATCAGGGACCAAATGACCAAAAAACATGGACCACTAATTCTGAAGGTTTTTCAAAAAACAGTGTTTTTGGAAGTGGTGAACATATTGTGCTCGATCCGGAGTTTAAAGGTGGTGAACTGAATGCCGTGTTTGGTGGCATCTCGCTCGACTTGCGTCGCACAAACCTTCCCGTAGGTGATACCGTATTGGACGTGAATGCCGTATTTGGAGGAATCACGATTTATGTTCCAGACGACTGGTATGTAGAAACACATTTGGATGCCGTGTTTGGTGGTTTTCAGGATAACCGATTGCCTAAAGAACCGCTTGATGTAACTAAAAAACTGATAATAACAGGTTCATGTGTGTTCGGAGGTGGCGAACTTAGAAACTGATAACTGCTGACTGTTCACTGATACCTGCAAAGATGTTACATCCTTTTCTGGAAAATACCGCAAAAACTGTTCAATATATCCTGCTTTGGCTGGGTTATGCATTGTTGCAAATATTTGTTTTGTATTCAATCGTGGCTCTGCCTTTCTGGATGCTTGTATTGGACGGTTTTGTGCATGCCGCAGTGTATGGCGTGCTGGGCTTACTGCTTTGGAACATTGTTCAATATGGAAATTATGCTGCTTTGAGTTTTCAACAACGGCTTATCAACTATATTGCTCTGGCTCTTTTGACTATATTTATTTGGCTTGGTGCGGGTTCTGGATTGTTTTACCTGCTTTTTGATTCGAAAATAACAAGTATCCTTATTCCGTTTCTTCCTATTCGGGGTTTTATAGGCTTACTTATTTATTTGTTGATTATTCAGCGCTTACGATTCGTTTTAGAGTTATCGGAAGCCAAGCAGCAGCGTCAATTTGTGATGGATCCGGTGGCAGAAATAAAGCCCGAAAAGGCCGCCGATATTGAATTGTTGGAGCGTATTGCCGTGAAGTCGGGGTCTAAAATTCATGTGGTGCTGGTACCGGATATTGTTTATTTGCAAGCCGATGGTGATTATGTTCAGATAGTTACTACTGACGGAAAATACCTGAAGGAACAGACCATGAAGTTTTTTGAGGAGCACTTGCCTGATAATCAGTTTGTGCGCGTTCATCGCTCTGTGATAGTGAACGTGGAAATGATTTCCAGAATAGAACTTTATGAAAAGCAGAATCAACTATTAACACTAAAGAACGGGCAACAAATTAAAACGAGCCCTGCTGGATACAAAGCATTGCGGGCTACATTAGGTTTGTAGTATTTCATGTTTTTAAAATGACTTTTTAATTAGCAAAGGTAGAATTAGAAGATATTTTTTTTAAATAACGAGTTTTGTTTGTTTATAAAGAATATGTGAAAAAAAATTATTATTTTTGTTGATTCTTAATAATTTTAAACTGAAGCGTATGAAAAAGCAAGTATTTATCCTTTTAGTGTCTATGTTGAGTCTTATGAGTTGCGATGAGTTAAGCAAAATAACTCAATTCTCAATGCCGGTTTCGCAAGATATTACACTTCCAAAAGGGCTTCCTGCCGGTAGCTTGTCTGCTCTTCCTGTCGTAGAAGTTCCAATAAATTCAGCTTCATTTTTTGAGACACATAGCATTAGCCCTGAACTGGTTGGTACAATTACTTTAAAGAAATTTGATATAACACTCACTTCACCTACCAATAAAAATCTGAGTTTCCTTAAATCAATTGAGTTCTCGATTGTTGCACCTGATTCATTTGTTATTGCTACACGCTCAGTTCCTGATAGTGTAGGCTCTACTATATCACTTGAGGTAAAAGATCCTTCTCGAAATCTAAAGAGTCTGATAATTAATCAAACCTCATTGAAATTGAAAATTAAAGGGGAAACAAGCGCTGCACTTGATACTACATACATTATTGCCTTAAAGCCGGAGTTTACGATTGATTTGGATGTGTTGGGAATGTAATAGTGTGAGTTAGAATTGTAGTCCCAGTTTTATACCGGCATTCAGCATGGTAACATTCCCTTTGTAAGTGAACGTTCCAAGTTCATTTGTTTCTTCTATATCTCCGTATAGTTGATTAATTCCAACAAAAACACCGGCCGTGAGCGAGTTTTTGTAACTAAGGCGGTGAGAAATTCCACCCGAAATTTTTGCTAATGCGCCTCCTTTAAAGTTAGTTGTGGTAGCAAATGCATAACCGGCATCCATACCAATAAACGGAGCTATTTTCTCCTTGCTTAATAGGCTTTGAATTCGCACAAACACAGGAAATAGTGCTATCGTTGATCCCGATGGTATGTATACGGTATTGTAACCGGCCCCCAGTCCTAAAAAACAATCTTTCCCAAAAGCTTTTTTGCTCCCAAAGGCAAGCGATATTTGTCCGTTTGGTGAGCTTGTAAAAGCATTTTTAGCAGATGAAATGCCACCGATAACTTCAAGTTGTCCGCTGAAATTTCCATCCACAGTTAATGGCGTTTTTGCTTTACTTGTATTGTTGTCTGCCGCTTCAGTAGCTGTTACAGCGCTTATTTCTTTTACGTCTTTTAGTTGAAACTGATAACGTGTGCCGTTCTTAGCTTTAATCATAATCAGTTCGTTTGTTTTTACCACAATTTCACCGATATAAACCTCGCCCGAATTAAGTGTCACTTTATTCAGGGAGGAAGATGCTTGTCCATATATCAAAAAGGATATGAACAAGCCTAAAACCAAAGCCACAAGTTGTTTCATGCGCTGGTTGATTGATAATTAATCGGTAAGTGTTGACAGAATTACTTCCTTAAAGCTGGTTAGAAAATGGTTGGCATCCGATTTTGATAAACACAATGGTGGTAGTAAACGTATAACGTTAGTTCCAGTTACACCGGTAAAAATCTTTTTATCGAATAGCAGTTTAGTGCGTATTTCTTTGATAGGTTGTTCAAATTCAATCCCGATCATCAGTCCTAATCCGCGAACTTCTTTTATTTGAGGAATTTTTTTAAGTTCCTCCATAAGGTAGTTTCCAATGGTTTTAGCGTTTTCGGTGAGGCGTTCTACCTTCATAATGTCAAGCACAGCAATAGCTGCCACGCAAGCCAAATGGTTTCCACCAAAAGTGGTTCCGAGCATACCGTATGTTGCTTCAAACATGGGGCTAATAAGTAATCCGCCAATAGGGAAGCCATTTCCCATACCTTTGGCAATGGTAATTAAATCGGGACGGATATTGGCGTATTGGTGCGCAAAGAATTTACCACTGCGTCCGTAGCCTGATTGAACTTCGTCAATAATCAGTATCGTTCCGGTAGCTTTACAGGCTACGCTCAGCTCTTCCAAAAAGCTGACTTCAGGGATTTTAATTCCACCTACTCCTTGAATGCCCTCAATGATTACGGCGCACACATCGTTGTTGTTTAGCGATTTGCGTACAGAATCTATATCGTTCAAAGCAAAGAACTCAACTTCAAAACCTTCGTTTATAGGGGCAACAATTTTTGGATTGTCGGTAACGCGTACAGCAGCCGACGTTCTTCCATGAAAACTTTTGTTGAAAGCAATCACTTTGGTGCGTCCGGTGTGGAACGAGGCTAATTTTAGAGCGTTCTCATTGGCTTCGGCTCCCGAGTTGACCAAAAATAACGAATAATCTTCGTACCCCGATAGGGCGCCAAGCTTTTCGGCCAGTTCTTTCTGGAATTTGTTTTGAACTGAGTTAGAGTAGAAAACAAGTTTTTCTAACTGTTGAGTCAGTTTCTGAACGTAGTATGGATGTGAATGACCGATAGAAATCACAGCATGTCCACCATATAAATCGAGGTACTCAATACCATTATTATCATAGGTTCTACAGCCAATACCTTTGGCTATTTCAATGTCAAAAAGCGGATAAACATCAAATAAATTCATAAGTCTGTCGTTTATTTAAGCGCTTATATTTCAATAAGCAGAAAGATATATTAATTTTTATAGCTTCACTCAAGTAATCTGCAAATGTAATTCAAAATTTAGAGACACTCAAATAAATACAATTAAAAAATTTAATGTAATTTTACACCGATTTTATGCAATTTACCCTTTAATAACTAGTATCAACATGGATAAACAGGTCACAATATTCTGCAAAAACACACAAGCTTATCATATTTACCCATTAGGAACTTCGCTTATAGAAATTTATAACGATCTCAAAATTAATCTTAAATATCAGGTAGTTGCGGCTCGTGTAAATTATAAAGTAGAGGATTTGAGTTTTTTGATTTATAAGCCTAAAGACATTGAATTTATAGACTTAAGCATACCTTCAGGAATGCGTGTTTATGTCAGAACATTGAGTATGGTATTGGCTAAAGCCATAACGGAGCTATTTCCTCAAGCTATTTTACGAATTGAGCATCCAATTTCTAAAGGTTATTTTTGTAAGTTAGACAACTTGGATCAACCTATTACCACCCAGATTATATCCCAGATAAAAGACCGCGTGAATTCTATTATTGCGGAGGGTAAAACTATATATGCTGAAGAAAAACAAACCAATGAAGTCAAAGATTTGTTTGCAAATCAGGTACTTCAAAAAGATAAAATTGCGCTCTTCGAAACTCTTGGTAACCCTTATTGCAGGTTTTTTCGCATCGATGATTTTATTGACTATTACAATGGTGTTTTATTGCCATCAACAAACTATTTAGGGCTGTACGATCTGATTCCTTATTCCGATGGTTTTTTGATGATAATTCCTAATCGTGAGAATCCGGTTGAGCTTGAACAAATTGTTTATCAACCCAAAATTTATGATATCTACAAGGAGTATGTGGGTTGGAACAAGATTATGAATTTAAATAATGTGGGTGAATTTAATGTGGCTTGCAGGAATAACCAGTCATTTAATCTTATAAAAGTATCAGAAGCTCTACACGAAAAAAAGGTGGCATCTATTGCCGATATGATTTCACAGCGTGCCGAAAAAGTTCGTTTTGTACTTGTTTCCGGTCCATCTTCGTCGGGAAAAACTACCTTTAGTAAGAGACTTTCAATTCAGCTAATGGTGAGTGGTTTAAAACCTGTTGTGCTGTCGCTGGATAACTATTTTGTGAATAGGGACGAAACACCTTTGGATGAAAATGGCCAATGGGATTTTGAACATTTGCATGCCCTTGATTTGGAGTTGTTTAATCAGAATTTGAAACAACTGTTGATGGGTGAAGAAGTGGATATTCCATCGTTTAACTTTGAGGATGGAAAGCGGTATTATAAGGGTGAAAAATTGCAGATGAAAGAAGATACAGTGTTAATAATGGAAGGTATTCATGCATTGAATCCCGATCTTATTCCAGATGTTCCGGCCAGCACTACTTTCAAAATATATGTATCGGCTCTGACTACCATTTCCATTGATAATCATAACTGGATTCCAACAGCTGATACACGTTTGTTGCGACGAATTATACGAGATTACCGTTTCCGTAATTACTCAGCCCGCGAAACAATTGCTCGTTGGTCGAGTGTTCGGCGAGGTGAAGAAAAATGGATTTTTCCGTATCAGGAAAATGCCGATGTTATGTTTAATTCTGCGTTGCTCTTTGAACTGGCAGTTTTAAAGAGACATGCAGAGCCTATTTTGGCCGAAGTGCCGAAGTATTGTGATGAATATACAGAAACTCATCGGTTGATTAAATTTCTAAACTACTTTGTTCCAATTCACGATAGGGAGATTCCTCCTACATCCCTGTTACGAGAATTTGTAGGTGGAAGTAGTTTTAGGTATTAAGTAATAGAACAAGCTAGAGTGCATATTTTATTCTACAGGACAATGGTATTTACAATCCCCATCAATAGTTATAATTGTAAATTAACAAGTTTGCTGTCGTTAATTAGCTTGTGTTGACCATTGGTTCATATTAAGATTAGTCGAAATTATAAATCAGTTGGAAAAATGGGTCGTAGAAAATGCTACACAGTTTAATTGTCGGGACTTAAATATCAAAATAATGCATAATTTTCACGTTAAATAGGTGCAAAAGGTATAATTTTTTCGTATTTTTGCGTTTGAATTCCTAAAAAACATATCGTTCTCTGAATGAAAAAAATATTTATTCTTTTTACTCTGTTTTTGTTGTTCTCGTCGGGTCTTGAGGCTCAACGACGTTCAGGATTGTTTGGTCACAGACGTGGAAGTAACGGATCAACTTATCTGTTCACGGCTCTTTCCCCTTATTCGGCTTTTTGTCTTGGTGACATGGATGGTTGGTATAATGGCTCAAACTTTATGGGTTCGTTAGGAATGAGGCATATATATTCAAATAATTTTGGATATCGGGCTACTTTCAGCTATGGTTCATTTCAAGGTAAAGATACAGATCCGCTTGGATATAGGAATGCATCGTCTGCTGCTAAAGTTCTTGAATTAGCAGCACAGGCTGAATACGTTATTTGGGGTGGTCCTTATTCTCAGAATTCGAATCCTAATTCGGTTTTCATATTTGGAGGTATTGGTGTGCTAAATAGCTCAGCAAATGCTATATCACGAGGTGTACAACTTCCATCGAGTAATATAATTACCCCTTTTATCCCTATTGGAGTAGGTTATCAGTATGATATAAATGACACTTACTCTGTTGGTGCTGAGGCTGGTGGACATCTCGCATTTAGCGATATGGTTGAAGGTTATAACCCTCATGTTTCAGGCAATAAATTCAATGATGTGGTGGCTTATTTTGCGTTTACATTTACCTGGAAAATCTCAGACGGAAATTAAACTACTGTTTAGTACATGACAATAATTGTATAGCGATATAATTGTGTGATATTCAATAAAATAGCGATGTTTTTATTTGGAAAAGACCTTGAAATTTTGTATCTTTATAGCTGACTACCAATCAATTATAATGAAAACAAAGCTTTCCAAGGTCTCGTACAAAAATAGTGATTTAACCTTAGTTCTCTATGAACATTTCGGTAAAAGTTTAAACTTAGCCCGAATAAAGTTCATTAGCTTGTTTATTTGTGCTCTTTGCAAGGTTCAAGTCGTCTGCTTTGAGAAGCTTGCCAGTGGCTTTGAAAATAGCTGTGTCAGCGACTCTTCTCTAAGGAGAATACAGCGATTTATGGCAGGTTATTCATTGGACATCAATTTGATTGCAAGATTGATATTTGCACTTTTGCCGCATAAACCTCCATACACTATCGCAATAGATAGAACAAATTGGAAGTTTGGTCAAACAAATATCAACGTTCTGGTATTAGCTGTTGTATATAAGGGAGTTGCTTTTCCATTACTATTCAAGTTAATGCCTAAACGAGGTAATTCTCACACAAAAGAGAGAATTGAAATCGTGAATCATTTTATTGGATTGTTTGGAAAAGAATCCATAAAATATCTGGTTGCTGACCGAGAATTTGTAGGTGAACATTGGATTGATTATTTGAACTTCAATTCTATTGAATATCATATCCGTATTAGAGAGAACTTTTTGGTTCTTAATCCTAAAACGGGAATTGAAATAAAAGCTTCATGGCTTTTCAGTGATTTAAGATTGAATCAAACAAAGTTTCTATACTCTATTTACTACGTGAATAATCAGTTGTGTTATTTGTCTGCTTCAAAGATAAAAAACAAAGAAGGAGTACCTGAACTTCAAATAATTATCTCTTTTTGCAAACCTGAAAATGCACAAAAAATATACAAAGAACGCTGGCAGATTGAAACGGCATTCAGGGCATTAAAAACAAGCGGATTCAATATCGAAGACATTCATTTGAATGATATTGAACGAATTGAAAAGCTATTTGCATTAGTCATTATAGCTTTTACTTGGGCATATTTGGTCGGTATATTTCTACACGAACAAATAAAACCTATTAGAATGCTAAAAAATGGAAGAATGGCAAAAAGCTATTTCAAATATGGTTTGACATTTATTGCCTCAAGACTTTTAAATGTTGATTTTCAGTCAAATGTAGATATATTCAAATTTTTGTCATGTACTTAGAAACTACTGATATCTTGCTTGTAACTGCAGTGTAACATTGCCGCACGGAATACTGCGAACGATTAAGTTTTAGGCCAACTTTCCTTCTTTTTAGCATTTTGTTCATAATGAAAAAAATATTATTATTCTTCTTTGTATTTGTTTTTATGCTTCCTGTTGTTGAGATGAATGCTCAAACAAGGGTGTATTCTGAGACCCGTGTTCCCGGACAAACATGGATTTTAGCTACCGTTGGACCTGCCTATATTATTTCCAGCGATAGCTATGACAAGGGGCTACTGAGTAATAAAATGGTATCGGTAGGATTCAGACATTTGTTCCCCAGTAATATCGGTTACAAGGCTGCTGTACATTATGGTTTTTTTAAGGGGATTGATTCTGCGTCTGTTTATACATCACAGCTTTTAGAGGCTTCTTTTCAGTTAGAGTATGCACTAATAGGTGGTCCGTTTACAGATACTCCAAATAGAGATATGTTGAGTGCATTTGGTGGTGTGGCTTATAATATTAATATGTCAACATCAGCATTGACTTCAAGTTCTTATACTAAATCTTTTCCTGATATTTTTGCCGGTCTTGGTTATCAAAGAACTATGACAAGGAGATTGACTATTGGGGTAAACCTCACACTTCGGTACATGTTTTCACCTTATATGTTGGGTCGTAATTCTTATGCGGGTATTACCTATTCTGTCGACAATAAAGGGAATACGATTGCTAAGCCTTATGGATTGTCAAACAATATAATACCTTCGTTGGATTTTGCATTAACGTACAATATAGATAAAAAACGTAAGAACAAGAAAGATTGTGATTGCGGTTGGACTTGGTAAAAGATATTCCTCAAATATAATCAAACAGGGTGATTCGAATTTATCGAATCACCCTGTTCGATTTAAACTATATAGTAATACCAAAAATAGTTGATAAGAACCTGTGAAAAGCTTTTTGAGCTTGTTTTTTTAGAATGAATTCCGTTACAAGAAAAGAGAAACTTCAAACTGAAGTTCCTCTTTTCTTGTGTGTTCTGAGCCTACTTGGTGAAGTCACGAACTAATTTTAGCGTTGTTGAAATTTAATACCCTTCACCCTGAAGTGAAATTACTTTTGCCGGATTTAATCCACCGCCTGATATAGTCAGGGTGGCAGAATGAGAACCGGTGGAAGTTGGCTTGTAAATTACGGTTATATTAGTTCCCGTTGAGGCATTTACAACATCTTTTGTCAATGAGCTTGTGGATACGGTAAATAAAGCGGCATCAGTGCCTGTTACAGCTAATGATACTGTACTTGTTATATCTGTTGTTTTAATATTGAATGCTTTAGTATTACTTACATTTAATTTTGTGAGTGGAAATTTAATAGTGTTTTCAATTTTTCCAACAATTATAGCAGGTGCATTAGGGTCGTATGGAGCTGTTGACGTTCCACTAAGACTTAAGTTTATACTTGTAGTACCTGTGCTTGAAACGGTTAATTGGTCTGTTTGAGTGCCAATTGTTGCAGGGTTGTACCGAATTTGAAGCGTTTCACTTACAGCTCCGCTTGTTGGAGTTATCGACACGGTTTTTGTCCATGTGCTGGCTGATGCTAACTTGATATCATAATTGGTTTTGTCTACCAAGGTTACTTCAACGTTTCCAGTAAGGGCAGTACCAGTTAGTTGAATGCTTTGTGTTGCAGAAGGTGTTCCAACAGTTGTTGTAAAGGCGGAAATAGTGCCTGTTGATGCAATTGTTGGTCCCTGATTTCCTCCCATTAGTTTAAATGTAATCTTATCAGTTGCTTTAGTAATAGCTGTTATCGGACGGTTAATATTTGTGCCCGACCAGGTTGTTGGTGTGAATGACCCTGTTGTGAAAGCTGTACCGGGTGTGGCTGTAGAACCACTCAGCGGTTGTAGGTAAACACGCATGTGGCTACTTGCAGTTTGGCTACTTCCTGTGTAATTGTTGGGTGTATTTGCATCCCATTGCGACTGTAGAAAATCAATATGCCAGATACACATACCTTCTGCGGGTAAAAAGGCATCCCAGCCGGTGAGTTTACGATATTCCACTAAAAAAAACTCTGCAGGACTCGGAGCAGCTCCATTCAGGTTATGAGTTGTTGTTGAGAACAAAAATGCCTGATTGTCAGTATTGGCTGGTTGTGTTATTCCTTGATAAAGAGGGAGCAGTGTTAGATCGGATGGTGTGCTTACCTGTTGAGGAGTAAGGTAGCCTAAAAAGAATCTGTCGTAGGCCGAATATGCCGGAGGAGTGCAACCACTGTTGCTATAAGCCCCATAATCCATAATATCCCATTCGTTCAGTGTGTTACTTTGAGTTCCTGAAGTGTCGTAATAATCAGGTAATCCTAAAACGTGTCCAAACTCATGACAGAAAGTTCCGATACCACACATATTAGTGCCTGTAGTTCCTTTAAGTTCTGAGGTACAAGAGTAGTCCATTAATCGTTTGCCATCAAATGTTATTGATGCAACTGTTCCAGTATAATTGTAATCGCCACTCGCAGGAAATAATGCCTGAGGATAAATTCCCCAGCGATGAGGCCATATAGTATTGGCAGCAGCACCTTCAGCTTCATTGTAGCCAGCGTAATAAACAAATACGTTATCAATGACACCATCATTGTCCGTGTCATATTGTGTAAAATCAAGACCTGCGGCATTAGCGGCGGTACATGCGTCTATGACCATTTGAATAGCGTTTGCGTCATTTCCAGCAGTTCCACCTGTATTTGTACCGTAATAAGATAAATTCTGTGGCAGTGTTACTGGGCCTACAGCCACAAAGTCAGGGGCAAACTTACCGTATGTACTTGCCATGAAATAATCTTTAGCCGAACCTGTTCCTCCATTGGCACTATATCCACTTTGTGTAAGTAAATTTTGATAGGATGCTAAAGGGCTTGCTACAGTAAAAGCTTTATCTTTAAAGTTGACCAGAATAACCAATGCTTTAGGCGAGCCGTTTAGCGGATATGCTTTTCTTGGAGCCGTGGTTGAACTTGCCAACATTCTCGATTTTTGAGGAGCTGACTGAACTGTGGTTATAGCTGTAGTCTTATTTACCGTTTTTAGATACTGAATATCTGAAGCCGATCGTTTACTTGCATTTTTAGCAATAATACTACTCTCCAGTAGTTCGCCTGCCGCAGAAACTGTGGCGTATGTAAAATATCCCTTGCTATTTTCTTTAAGCAAGTATCCATCTTCAGATGTCTGGAAATGCTTAAATTCATCGCCATGTAAAAGTATTGTTAGCTGTGAACCGTCGGGTTGCGAAACGGAAATGGGAAACGGATATGCTCTTACCGCTAAAACTGGTAGAAACGCTATTTGATAAAAAATGGCACCAAGTGCCAATAGTAGAATCTTTTTATTCATAAAATGCTGTTATATGTGTCAATATTCTAAATTAAGTTGGCAAATGTAAGAATTTTTTTTGATTTTGGTTTTCAATAGTGTTATTTTATCTTGTTTTTAGCCATATTAATTCAAAAAAGTGACATTTTTTCCGTTTTCTGATATGATTTTGTAATATCCAATCTTTTTTCCGTTTCTGATTGACAGTGTGATTTTTAACCGGATTGAAATGTAAGTCTAAATACAATTTGATCTGTTTTGTACTGAAAAAATGTCATTAAATAATTGATAGTAAGTGCCATAAAGTCGCTAGTTTTGGTTTGGTATTTTGTTTGTAATTAAGCTTGTAACAATAATAAATAAATGTTTAACGTAATTATAAGGAGGAATAAACTATGTCACTTGTTAGATTCACAAACCAAGTACCTTCCGTGTTCGATCGCATATTTGAAGGCGATATATTCGAAAGGTTAAACAGAAATTTTTCACAAACAAATACTACTTTACCCAGCGTAAATATCAAAGAAAATGCGAATGAGTTTAAAGTGGAGTTGGCAGTATCGGGTTTTAATAAAGATGATTTTAAATTAAAACTCAATCAGGATTTACTCACCATTTCGTCAGAGAAGAAAGTAGAGTCAGAGACGAATGAGGGTGAGCGATTTACCAAGCGGGAATTTAGTTACCAATCGTTCAGTAGGTCGTTTACTTTGCCGCTTACAGCCGATAGTGAACGCATTCAGGCCAATTATGATAACGGTATTCTCGTGGTGCGTATTCCTAAAAAGGAAGAATCGAAGCCGAAACCAACACGCTTAATTGAGATTAATTAACCCAGACTTGGTTTGATTTAAATTTAATGTCGGAGTACGGCTTTTTACCGTACTCCTTTAATTATATACACTATGGAGACTTTTAAGGATATAATAACCGGTGACAAACCTGTTTTGGTGGATTTTTTTGCAACTTGGTGTGGTCCATGTAAGTCAATGAGTCCTATTATTGAGTCAATAGGGAAAGAGCTGCAAGGTCAGGCGCGCGTGCTGAAAATTGATGTGGATAAAAACCAAGCGCTGGCTGCTCAATATGCAGTTCAGTCAGTTCCGACATTAATTATTTTTAAAAATGGTCAGCCTGTTTGGCGTCATTCGGGCGGTTTAGATAAACTGGCATTGAAGCAAAAAATCATGAGTTTTAGTTGAGATTACTGTTTAATTCTGTAACATTTGTTGAGAATCAAGAGATTTGTTTTTTTTATCAAAAAAGAATGTTTTTCTTTGTGTTTTATTTCGAATGAAATAGAAGCGTATTTATCCGTTTTGAGAATACTAAATTAAATATATATGAAACGAGCATGAAAGGAGGCATTATCTATAAGATGAAAACCTTGTATGCGAGTTCCATGTGACAACTAAAAACAAATTATTTACACATGAAACAGTTTTTTAAATTCACCCTTGCCACTATTGTAGGTATCTTTATCACTTTTTTATTGACGTTGTTGCTTTTTATGGGCGTTGTTGGTGCTATTGCAGGATCAAGTGAGAAAGTCACTCAGCTGAAACCAAATTCGGTTTATGAACTAAATCTGGAGGGAACATTAATTGACAGATCTGAAGATGACCCTTTTACATCTGCTATTAATGAAGCTACCGGACAAACCACTGAAGTTAAGATTGGTTTGGACGATGTGTTGGCTAATATTGAAAAAGCAAAAAACGATAAGAATATTGTGGGTATTTACCTGAAAGGTGGTTCGTTATCGGCTGGTGCTGCTTCTATAAAAGAAATTAGAAATGCATTAATTGGTTTTAAAAAATCGGGAAAATTTATTGTTGCTTATGCCGATAACTATTCACAACGAATGTATTATCTGGTGTCGGTTGCCGATAAAATCCTGTTGAATCCACAAGGAATGTTAGAGCTCAAAGGGCTTTCGGCGCAAACTATGTTCCTTAAAAATACGCTTGATAAACTTGGAATTGAAATGCAGATTGTGAAAGTGGGAACTTTTAAATCGGCTGTAGAACCACTTATCACCACTAAAATGAGTGACGATAATCGTTTGCAAATGACTGTTTTGATGGGCTCTGTATGGAATACGATATTGAAGGATGTGTCTGCATCACGTAAAATACCTGTAGATTCGCTAAATAAATATGCCGACGAAATGCTTATGTTTCAGCCTACCGAAAAGGCGTTGCAATACGGATTGGTTGACAAATTGGTGTATGTTGAAAGTGTAGACAGCATTCTGAAAAAGACGGCAAAGAAATTAGATAAAAATGCTGAATTGAATTTTGTTTCGCATGCTGAGCTTTTAAAACTTCCATCGGATGTTAAGTTTGATAAGAACAAAGTGGCTGTTATTTATGCAGTTGGAGAAATAACAGACGAAGTAGGCGATGGAATTGTGGCAAAAGATTTAATTAAAACTATTCACGAAGTGACGAAAGACTCATCTGTAAAAGCTGTTGTTTTTCGTGTAAGTTCACCTGGTGGAAGTGCCTATGCATCTGAACAAATATGGCATGCTTTGACGCTGCTAAAGGCCAAGAAACCGCTAATTGTTTCTATGGGCGATTATGCTGCTTCGGGTGGATATTACATTTCATGTTTGGCCGATAAAATTGTTGCTCAGCCTAATACTATAACCGGTTCTATTGGTATTTTTGGGGTTATTCCTAATATACACGGACTGAATGAGAAACTGGGTTTGACATACGATGGTGTAAAAACAAACAAACTGAGTGATGCTATTTCAATAAACCGCCCGTTTACTCCTGAAGAACGTGAGCTGATGCAAAACTATGTAAACCGGGGGTACGAACTGTTTGTAAAGCGTTGTGCCGATGGTCGTAAAATGACACCGGATCAGATTAAAAACATTGCCGAAGGTCGTGTTTGGACTGGTCAGGATGCGTTGAGAATTGGATTAGTGGATAAAATAGGAGGATTGAATGATGCGGTAAATCTGGCTATGGATAAAGCGAAGTTGAAATCGTTTAATATAGTTGAATATCCGGAGAAAGAGGATTTCATGAAAAAACTAATGAAGAGTTTTGGAAACGATGTTGAAACCAGAGTAATGAAAGCTCAACTAGGTGAGCAATATACTACTTTAAAACAGATCAGAAATTTGAGTAAAATAAATGGTATACAGGCTCGTATGTCCTACGATTTTAATATCCAGTAACCCGATATAAACTATCTGAAAAGAGGCAAAGTAAAACACTTTGTCTCTTTTTTTTATACCACAATGCAGCGTAGTAGTAACTTTTATTGGTTTTTCGGGTTTGGTACATTTTTCTTACCTTTGCACTTTCATTTTCAACTATAAACAATGCGCATCGATATTATTTCCGCTGTACCAGAGTTATTGGACAGTCCACTTAACTTTTCCATTATAAAACGGGCTAAAGAAAAGGAGCTGGTAGAAATCTATGTGCATAATTTACGTGAATATACCACCAGTAAGCATCGTCGTGTCGACGATTATGCTTTTGGTTTTAGTGCCGGAATGGTATTGCAAATTGAGCCCATTGAGCGCATTATTTCACTGCTTAAAAGCGAGCGTGTTTACGACGAAGTTATTTACACTTCGCCGGATGGTGAAAAGTTTGACCAGAAAATGGCCAATCGGTTGTCGATGTCAGGCAATCTGATTATTCTGTGTGGACATTACAAAGGTATAGACCATCGAATCAGAGAGCATCTGATTACCAAAGAAATCACGGTAGGCGATTATGTGTTGACCGGTGGTGAATTGCCGGCTGCTATCATGACCGATGCTATTGTAAGGCTTATACCAGGTGCTATTGGCGATGAGCAATCGGCCTTGTCAGATTCGTTTCAGGATAATTTGTTGGCTCCACCTGTATACACTCGTCCGGCTGAATATAAAGGCTGGAAAGTTCCTGATATATTACTTTCGGGTCATCAGGCTAAAGTGGACGAATGGAACCATCAACAGTCTGTGGAGCGTACTAAGCTGCTTCGTCCGGATTTGCTAAATGAATAAACACTGCAAAAATGAGCAATTCTTTTATCCTAATATATCTTCTTTTGATAAATGTAATTAGCGGATTTTTTTTTGCTTATGATAAATATGCGGCCGTAGCTTCTTTCCGAAGAGTTCCGGAGCGTACATTACACTTGTTCGAGTTGCTGGGTGGAGTGTTTGCAAACTTGTTTTTTATGTTCATCTTAAGGCATAAAATTCGTAAATCCAGCTATTATAAATGGACCTGGTTGATCTTTACAGCTTGGTTATTTATTATTTTGATGATAAACTAAATTCCTGAACTAAATTCAATTACTAGATATGACTAAAATTAAAGTTGGTGTAATAGGAGGAGCCGGATATACAGCCGGCGAATTATTACGCATTTTGATTAACCATCCGGCTGTGGAAATTGTGTTTGTAAACAGCAGTAGTAATGCCGGAAATCCGATTACTGAAGTGCATAGTGGGCTGATTGGTGAAACTGAACTTGTATTTACTTCGGAACTGCCTTTTGGAGCTGTAGATGCTTTGTTTCTTTGTTCTGCGCATGGTGATAGCAAAAAGTTTATGGACGAAAACAATGTTCCATCTTCTATAAAAATCATTGACTTATCAACTGATTACCGCGAAAAACGTGAAGATCACGATTTTGTATATGGCTTGCCGGAACTTAACCGAGAAGAAATACGTAACGCCTCACATATAGCTAATCCTGGCTGTTTTGCGACTGCCATTCAGATGGCACTGTTGCCATTGGCTGCTGCCGGATTGCTCGCAGATGAGGTGCATGTTAATGCCATTACAGGGTCAACCGGTGCGGGTGTTAAGCCTTCGGGCACATCTCATTTTAGTTGGAGAAATAATAATATCTCTATTTACAAAGCTTTTGATCATCAACATTTGGGCGAAATAGGTCAGTCGTTACGTCAGTTACAGCCTGGTTTTGACAAGGCGGTGAACTTTATTCCGGTGCGTGGCAATTTTGCCCGTGGTATTTATGCCACAAGCTACATAAATACTTCATTAACTCTTAATGAGGCTAAAGAACTTTATAAAAATTATTACAAAGACGCTGCATTTACTTTTGTGGTAGATAAAAATCCTGATATGAAACAGGTAGTGAATACCAATAAAGCAATTGTTTATTTAGAAAAACATGGTGAAAAATTACTTATTGTGTCAATGATTGATAATTTGTTGAAAGGAGCTTCCGGTCAGGCTGTTCAAAACATGAATTTGATGTTTGGGCTGGACGAAAAAACAGGATTGGGACTTAAATCAATCGGTTTTTGATCCTGAAATTATCAAAACGACCTTAGAAATATGATTTTTTAGAAATGGAGCGAGTTTGAGTCGCTCCATTTTTTGTTTTTGAAGGCAATTGCTCTCTTAATAAATGTGAAATCGTTCCAATTTTCAATATAAAATCGACTATAAAGTTAAAAGTATGTTATAAAACATGTTTTAACGACAAATATTTGATAAAACTCTTGCAAGTGTAATAAATACGCTTTATCTTTGCATCGTGATTTTTTCATAGTATTAGATTTAAGGTTAACAAAGATTGGTAGTAAGGCGTTACTACCTTTCGCGTTTTTAAGAGGGTAGGTTTTCATCAACATATACAACGAGTTCAGTGCTTTAGGCGCTGAACTCGTTTTCATTTATAGGGAATAACTCAATTTTTTTATCTAATTTTGAATCATCAAATAAATTGGATGTTGCAATGAACATTATTCCATTAAATTTTAAACAATGAAAAAGAACAGAAGTCTCCAGACAGAAATTGATGCCTGCTTTTTATATAGTAAATTAGCTGATAACGAAACCGATGAAGCCGTTGCCAAGGTGTTTCGCCAAATGGCTGAGATTGAACAGAGCCATGCCGAAGCTTTTGCCCGTAGAGAAAATATATCTACAGAAAATCTGATTAATCCTTCGTGGCGGGCTAAAACCATTAATTTAATTGGAAAAATATTTAGCTATGATTATGTACTTGGCGCATTAATGGATACCGAAAAAAGTCTTTCGAATGCAATATTGAAGTCCAAGGAGAAAAATAAACTGGAAATTACCGGATCTGAAACAAATCATGTGAAGATTTTGTGGGCCATTCTGGAGAAAGATACCAATATTTCCGGCTCGCAACATGCGCGGTTTGAAAAACGCCACCGGTCAGTTGGCGGTAACGCCATTCGGGCTGCAGTACTAGGTGGCAACGATGGGCTGTTGTCGGTTTTTAGCTTGGTTATGGGAGTTGCCGGTGCTGCCGGAGGAAATCATAGTATTTTGTTGGCCGGAATTGCCGGATTGCTGGCTGGAGCATTGTCTATGGCACTTGGTGAATGGGTTTCGGTGAAAAGTTCGCAGGAGTTGTACGAAAATCAAATGGCTATTGAGATGGACGAGTTGGAGACAAACCCTGAAGGTGAACAACGTGAGTTGGCACTGATTTATGCTGCCAAAGGAATTCCCGAAGAGCAGGCAAATGCTATGGCAGCGGAAGTTATGACGGATAAAACCCGTGCGCACGAAGTGTTGGTAAAAGAGGAACTGGGCATAAACGTGGACGAATTACAAGGTTCGGCTATGGAAGCTGCTCTATATTCTTTTCTGTTATTTTGCACCGGTGGAATCATCCCTTTGGTTCCTTTTCTTTTCTTTGCGGGGTTTCACGCTATTGTTTTGAGTATTGTATTTAGTACCGTAGGATTGTTTGTAATTGGTGCGGCAATAACTCTTTTTACAGGGAAAAATTTGTGGTACTCTGGCTTCCGTATGGTTTTCTTTGGCTTAATTGCTGCGGCAATTACTTATGGAATTGGAAATCTGGTAGGGGTGGCTATAGCTTAATAACTATGTGTGGATATAAAAATAGGCTGCAAAAATCTTTTTTGCAGTCTATTTTTCTTTTATTGTAATTCCTCTTTATTGTTTCACCACGCTTCCACTACCGGTGATACTATCGCTCACCGCAGGATTGCCTGAATAATATACGCTTCCGGAGCCCGATATAAATGCTTTCAGGCTCGTGGTGGCATTAATATACATATTGCCACTTCCCGGCAGGGTGCAGCTTGCAGCTGTGCTTACAAGCTGTGATAAATTGGTGTTTCCGCTGCCCGAAGTAATAGCTGTTAATGCTGCTACTTTGCCCGTAGCCGAAATAGTTCCTTTTCCTTTAATGGTAGTGCTTAATTTGGTCAGATTAACAGGTCTGTTGATAGATACATTCCCACTTCCGGTGACTGTGATTACTTCAATATCTTTAAAGGTTGTGTCTACATCAATTTTCCCACTTCCACTCACAATCAGTGTTTTGAGCGAATCAGGCATTGTTATCCTAACTTTGGCTGCGCTGTTGAGCAGCACGGTAGACGATGGAAAGATAGAAATAACCAGGTTTTGGCTGCTTACTTTTGCTACTGTGTATTTTACAATATTGCTGTAATCTTCTACCTCTACTTTGTAAAGTGTATCTCTGACAATGCTTACATTGGCAGAGGTTTGCAGTTCAATGGAGTGAAAAGCAGTTACAGTGCGGCCTTCAACTACACTATCACCTTTGCCGCTAATGCCAAACATATCGCCTATGCAGGACGTAAATAGCAGGGTACTAATGGCGAAAAATAAGTACAGGGCAACATTCCGTTTTTTCATACGTACTAAGCAATGAGTTCTTTCATGATAAGAGTCATCAATGGCTGTACCGAGTTGCCGATTTCCTGTACTTCCTCGTGTGTTACTTCAATAATTTTTCCGGGAACGCCAAGGTCGGTCACAATTGAAATTCCAAAGCATTTTATGCCGGCATGATTAGCTACAATAACTTCGGGAACAGTACTCATGCCCACTGCGTCGGCACCAATAGCACGGAAATAACGATATTCGGCAGGTGTTTCAAAAGTGGGTCCGGTAGTACCCACATAAACGCCTTCAACCACTTTTATGGAGTGTTTTGCGGCAATTTGTTTTGCTTTGGCAATCAGTTCTTTGGAATAAGCTTCGCTCATATCGGGAAAACGGGTTCCAAGTTCTGGAATATTTTTTCCACGTAGCGGATGCTCAGGAAATAAATTAATATGATCGGTAATAATCATCAGGTCACCAATTTCAAAGTCGGGGTTTACGCCTCCCGAAGCATTCGAAACCAATAATGTTTCAATTCCTAAGGCTTTCATAACCCTAACCGGAAATGTAACAGCTTTCATATCGTACCCTTCGTAGTAGTGGAAGCGGCCTTGCATGGCCAATACATCCACGCCACCCAGTTTGCCAATAATTAGTTTGCCACTGTGGCCTTCAACTGTTGATACCGGAAAATTAGGAATTATTTCGTAGGGAATCTCAGTTTTTTCTGTAATTTGAGTAACCAGATTGCCTAAGCCTGTTCCCAAAATAATACCCGTTTTGGGGCTTGTCGCAATTTTGGAGCGAAGGAAATCAGCGGTTTCTTGAATTTTCAACAACATAGTCTTTAATTTTTTGAATAAATAATGATTCTTGATTATGTAAAATCTCTACCCGAATAGGTAAAGCATACGTTTTTGATTTTAAAGTTTCCGGAAAATTGGGATTTGCTTTTAATCGCGCAGCATCTTTTTCGGTCACCACCAGTATTTTATCAGTAGCCTGAATGGCCTCGAATTTAGCGGCAATCTGCCCAAAATCTTTTTGCTGGAAATCATAATGATCTTTGAAAAACAGACATTCAATTTTCCGGCTAAAGGTATTTAGATAATCCACAATTGGTTCGGGCGATACAATACCAGCAACCAGCATTATTGCCGCATTCTCATCTTTTACACGGTTCAATGTCCAACTTTCGGTTACTGTGTCCTGAAAAACCGGCACTATTTCGTTGTAAACAAAAGCAGAAAAAAACAACAACTGATTGTTTTCGGGCTTTAGTTCCGACTCAATAATTCGCATATCGATAGGCGATATGTGAATTGGACATTTAGTTACCACAATTATATTTGCACGCTTACTTCCGCTGTGCCATTCACGCAGACTTCCCGCCGGAAGAAGCATATCGCGGCTGTAAAGATTAGAATAGTCGGTTAGCAAGATGGATAGACCCGGTTGAATGTAACGGTGCTGAAACGCATCGTCGAGCACTACTAGTTGCAGGTCGGGTAGGAGGGATTGCAGAGTTTTTATGCCATGTACCCTCTTTTCGTCAACTGCTATTGTAACTTTCGGAAATTTCTGATAGATTTGAAACGGTTCGTCACCTATTGTCAGGCTGTTAGAATTGGAATCGGCCAGTTGAAATCCCTTGGTTTTGCGCTTATATCCACGACTCAGTACCGCAATTTTACAGTTATCTT
>Ga0302215_10000551_pt1 | contig 27625 bp, 22 predicted proteins | sample II_Fen_N3_1_FD_194580 | JGI IMG/M metagenome (GOLD analysis project Ga0302215, IMG submission 194580) | Peat permafrost microbial communities from Stordalen Mire near Abisko, Sweden - II_Fen_N3_1 | ecosystem: Environmental > Terrestrial > Soil > Wetlands > Permafrost | place: Sweden: Abisko... | reverse complement strand
ATTGGTTGTGCAATTGAAGTTCACAAAATTTTAGGCAATGGCTTTCAAGAAGTCATTTACCAACGAGCTTTAGAAATGGAAATGAACCTTCAGGGACTTAAGTTCAGCCGTGAATTTGAAATGCCGATATTCTACAAAAACAATAGAATTGGAACTCGTCGCGTTGATTTTCTGGTTGAAAATGTTATTTCTATTGAAATTAAAGCAGTAATTCAACTGGAAGATGTACATTTGGCACAAGCCATTAATTATCTTGAAACTTATAATTTAGAAATTGGACTTTTAATAAACTTTGGCTCAAAGAGTTTGACTTTCAAAAGACTGACCAACTCGAAATTCAAGTCGTAGAGATTATAAATCATATAAATCATATAATCACAAGAATCATAGTGCAGACAATGAATTACCAAAACATACCTTCCCCTTGCTACGTTCTCGACGAAGCCGCTTTTCGTAGAAATCTGGAACTTATCCGTTCGGTAAAAGAACGTGCCGGTGTAGAAATTATTCTCGCTTTCAAAGCTTTTGCCATGTGGAGTGCTTTCCCTATCGTACGCGAATATATTCCATATTCCACGGCCAGTTCGCTGGCTGAAGCCCGTCTGGCGTACGAGGAAATGGGCAGCAAGGCGCATACTTACGGTCCGGCGTACACCGACAGAGAGTTTCCGGAAATCATGCGTTGCAGTAGTCATATCACGTTCAATTCCTTGCAGCAATTTGAGCGTTTTTACCCGCAAACTCAATTTGAAAATATATCGTGCGGATTGCGCATTAACCCAGAATTCTCGGATGTGGAAACGGACTTGTACAATCCTTGTGCACCGGGTTCGCGACTGGGTGTGGTAGCCGATTTGTTGGGCGATAAACTTCCCGAAGGAGTGGAGGGACTACATTTTCATACGCTGTGCGAGTCCACTTCGTTTGATTTGGAAAGAACCCTCACTGTAGTAGAGGAAAAATTCGGAAAATTCTTTTCGCAAATCAAATGGCTGAACATGGGAGGCGGACACCTGATGACCAAAGTAGGCTACGATACTGAACATCTAATTTCTCTTTTAAAGAACTTCAAGGCAAAATATCCGCATTTACAACTGATTCTGGAACCCGGAAGTGCTTTTGCATGGCGAACCGGTGTGTTGATTTCGAGCGTGGTAGACATTGTGGAGAATAAAGGCATCAAAACAGCCATGCTCGATGTATCTTTTGCTTGCCACATGCCCGATTGCCTCGAAATGCCATATAAGCCAGCCATTGTGGGTGCAACAGATGCCGTCGAGGGTAAGCCCACATACCGAATGGGTGGCAACAGTTGCTTGTCGGGTGATTTTTATGGAGACTGGTCTTTTGAGCAGGAATTGAAAATTGGCGATCGCATTATTTTTGAAGACATGATTCACTATACAATGGTAAAAACTACTATGTTTAATGGGGTTTCCCATCCTTCAATCGGTATATGGACAAAGGAGAATGAATTTAAGCTGGTACGCGAATTCGGATACGAAGATTTTAAGGGAAGAATGTCGTAGTTAATGCATAATTCATAATGCACAATTCATAATTGAAATTCTCGAAACTAAATTCTTGTAACTCGTAACTAAAAAATACTTATGTCCTTTACCTCTTTAGGATTATCTCCGGCTTTACTTAAAGCACTTGCTGATAAAAATTTCACTCAGTCTTATCCCATTCAGCAAGAAGCCATTCCGGCCATTCTAAAGAAGCGCGATGTGTTGGGTATTGCCAAAACCGGTTCGGGTAAAACTGCCAGTTATGTGTTGCCAATCCTGATGAATTTGCAGGGTAAAACCGTAACTAAAAATCGCCACGTCAACGTATTGGTGTTGGTGCCAACGCGTGAGTTGGCTATGCAGGTAAGCGAAGTCTTCATTACCTTTGGTGCTGTGCTTCCGGATCGTGTAAAAACAATGGCGGTGTTTGGTGGTGTTTCTATCAATCCTCAAATGATGGCTTTGCAAGGCGTCAATGTGTTGGTGGCTACGCCCGGTCGGTTGTTGGAACTGGTTGAATCGAAAGCGGTTCATTTGTCCGAAATTGAAACACTGGTGTTGGACGAAGCAGATAAAATGCTGAATCTAGGGTTTAGAGAAGAGATGAGTCTTATCTTTAAGCTGTTACCGAAGAAACGTCAAAACCTTTTGTTTTCAGCTACTTTGAATGATGATGTGACCCGCATTCATCAAATCATTCTGCAAAATCCTATCGTTATAAAAATTGAAGAAGAGCTTAATACTTTTGATTTAATTTCGCAGTTGGGCTATTTTGTTTCGGAAGAGAAAAAAGGGCCTTTGTTGCGCTACCTGATTAAAACCAACGACATGAAACAGGTGCTGGTTTTTGCCGATTCGGTGTATAAGGTCGACAATATATCAGATAAGCTTCGCAAAAATGGGATTAAAGCGGCGGCTATTCATAGCAAGAAAAGTCAGGGTGCAAGAACGGAAGCATTGAGTAAATTCAAATCGGGTGAAATTCGCGTACTGGTGGCTACCGACTTGATTTCGCGCGGCATCGACATTCAGTTTTTGCCTTATGTGATTAACTACGAATTGCCCCGTTCACCAAAAGATTATATTCACCGCATTGGACGAACAGGCCGGGCAGAAAATCCGGGAGAAGCAATTTCACTTGTCTCGCCCGATGAGCAACACCACTTTCGGGTAATTCAGAAAAAGATGGGTAAATGGGTAACTATGATTGATAGTGAAAATCTTGATTTGCAGGGATTTTAGATTAATGCATAATGCATAATTGAAAAGAATGAAGCTTTAATCTAAATGTCTGAACATAAATTCTTGTAACTCGTAACTAATTCATCGTAACTAACTAATATCATGAAATTTCTGGGAAATATTATTTGGCTGGTCTTCGGTGGAATTATTATTTCTGCCGAATACCTTATTTCGAGTATACTTTTGATGGTAACTATTATTGGCATTCCATTCGGACTTCAGACGCTGAAACTGGCCGTGCTTGCTTTGTGGCCTTTTGGTAGCGAAGTAAGTACTCGTCCGGGTAATCCCGGCTGCTTATCGACGATAATGAATATCATTTGGTTTTTTGTTGGTGGCTTTTGGATAGCACTGACACACCTTGGTTTTGGTGTTTTGTTTGCTATTACCATTATCGGAATTCCTTTTGCTTTGCAGCATTTTAAACTGGCCGGTCTGGCGTTAACTCCTTTTGGCAGAGAAATTGTGTAGATTTCCGGAAGCTATTGAGGTATATCCTAACTTTATTTTACCAGATTCAATTTCATCAATTCATTTTCTTTCAGTTGCCCGTTGTCTTTCAGGAAACGGATTACTTGCAGCACTTTCGGTTCTTTGAACGGGACTTTCTTTACTAACGCATTGACGCTTAATTCTTCTACGGATAATGCCTGTTCGATATGCCGCCGGATCGTTTCAAAATCTTCTTCCGTCACCAATGTTTCTTTTTTCTTCTGGCAGATGTCGCATTTACCGCAGGGTTTTGTTTCTTTTTCGCCAAAATAGGAGAGGAGCACCTGACTGCGACAAATATTTTCTTCTTTGGCATAATCCAACACACTTTTTACCCGCGCTATGTATCGTTCGCGTCGGTCATCATAGGCTTCTTTGCCTAGTATCACGCGTTCGGTGGCCTCACGTTCTCTTACGAAGGTAAGGTAAGGCGTTTTTTTGCGGGGAATGAATTGGATGACACGTTCTTTGGATAAACCAACCAGTTCTTCGTACACTTTATCGCGTGTCCATTCCAGTCGTTTGGCAATGGTTTCTTCGTTGATAGAAGCCATGTCGGTGAACAAGCCGGTGTACGAGCGCAACAAAATATGTATAAGTTTTTCCTGATCCGGAGTCTGTTTCTGATTATATAAATCATCTTTCCCCACGATAAAAAGTACCCTCGCCGAGCTGTCTTGCTCGTCGGTGAGTTCCAGATAACCTGCTTGTTGAAGGATTTTCAGGCAATTGTACGAAATGAGAATGGGTAGTTTAAATTTCATGCAGAAATCGCCTATGTCAAATGCAAAAACTTTGTCCAATCCTGAACCTACGCCCATTTCCAGGTAGTTGCCCAATGCTTCATACACTTTAAGCACCATCTCTTTACCGGGGAAGCTGTCCGATACGCGTTTGCGCATTTTTACGGCATCGCCATTGTTGTAGAGCAACACGGCATAGGCTTTTTTCTCGTCGCGTCCGGCTCGTCCTGCTTCCTGAAAGTATGCTTCGAGCGAATCGGGCAAATCCATATGCACCACGGTACGCACTTCGGCCTTGTCTATTCCCATACCGAATGCGTTCGTAGAAACGATAACCCGTGTTTCGCCCGATTTCCAACGATATTGTTTGGCATCTTTGGTCTCGTTTTTCAGTCCCGCATGAAAGTTTTCGGCCGAAATTCCATTCAGGTTCAGAAAATCGGAAATCTCTTTGGTTCTTTTTCTATTGCGGACATATATTACCGAAGTGCCGGGTACGCTGTTGAGTATCTTTAGCAGATGTTCATCTTTGTTTTCAGCAGTGCGCACCACATAAGCAAGATTAGAACGATGGAAGCTTTTTTGAAACACATTGGGTTCCCGGAAATGCAACTGAAGCTGAATGTCGTCCACCACTTCGGGGGTGGCAGTGGCGGTTAGTGCCAGTACCGGGACATCGGGTACTAGCTCCCTTATATCGGCAATGCGGAGGTAGGATGGGCGAAAATCATATCCCCACTGCGAGATGCAATGTGATTCATCTACGGCTATCATGCATACGGTGGCTTGCTTTATTTTTTCCATGAAAATGGGAGTAGCCAACCGCTCGGGCGAAACATACAGGAACTTATAGGCCTCAAATACGGCATTATCAAGCGTCATCAATATTTCGTTGTGCGACATGCCGGAGTAGATGGCAGCGGCTGTAATTCCGCGTTTTTTCAGATTCTCCACCTGATCTTTCATGAGGGCAATAAGCGGAGTTACTACCACGCAGATACCTTTCATTGCCAGTGTGGGTACCTGAAAAGTCAATGACTTACCGCCACCGGTAGGCATAAGTCCAAGCGTATCTTTACCGGACACAATGCTGCGGATAATGTCGCCCTGCAAAGGTCTGAAGTCATCGTAGCCCCAGTATTGTTTCAGTATGTCCAAGTATTGTTGCATGGTTTAGCAATAAAGTTTTACAGATAATTAAGAGCTCCGGCGTGTACGATAGATTGCTCTTGAAAGTAAAAGCAAAAATACGAATAAGTTTCCATACAAAAGTGGGAGTAAGAGATTCAATTCATACTCCCACCAAACTTCCGAAGGAAACAAAACCTGTTCGATTACCCTTTTCTTTTGATAATTATTGCTGCTGATTGTTCATACGCAATTTCGCCAACTTGCGAAATTGCCGTTGATAGTTTGTTAGCAATATTTTGTTATGACAATATTGCTGTTAATATATGGTTAGCACTTTCCCTATTAAGCAAAATTGCCAATCATATGTGATGCGCAATTTCGCATTGTGGTGATATTGCCAATAATATATGAGAGGCACTTTCGCCCTTAGCGGAAGTGCCTCTCGTGCATGCAACGCAATAATGTACGTTTGCGATGGCTTACTTAGCAGCTTTTTCTTCATGCATGTCAATCAACGGTTACTGCATTTATTGGTTTCGAAAATTTTTCTTGAACAAAATTGGTAATACGAATGTCTCACTTGTACTTTGACCCTCTTTTTTACCGGGTATCCATTTGGGCATAGATTTGACAAGCGATATGGCTTCTTTCTCAAGGTAATTTACCTGTCTCTCAGGGGAACTTACATGTTGAAGTTTATTATTACCTTCTGAATTGGTAGTCCTAACTACTATTGTTTCTAATATAGTGGCAGTTTCGTTAATCTTATTCAATATATGAATGTTGTTGATATTCCCCTGTTCATTGATCGTAAATGCTACTAAGATTTGACCTTCTTGGTTATTTTCTGCAGCCTTTACCGGATATTTTATATTTCTTACAACATATGAATTGAGAGCTTTGATTCCGCCGGGATATTCAGCTTTTCTATCGCTTGCATCCAAAGAACTTTTAGCAGCGATAGTTTCGCTAGAATATCCGAATCTTATTGGCATAGTATAACGTACACTTACAGGAACTCCATTTTGCTTGCCTGGAATCCAGTTTGTCAGCAATTTGACCACTCTCAATGCTTCCTTATCGCACTCGGGACTTATACCTCTTATTACTTGAGCTTGCTCTGTTTTTCCCAAGGTGTTTACTACAAAAATGACAGTAACAAACCCTTGAGTATGTTTATTCTCTTCTGCTTTGGGATAAATCATTTTTTTTTGCATAAATTTGATTAGCTCAGCATCTCCTCCGGGGTATTTCGGCATTTCTTCGATTACAGTATAGATTTTGTTTCCTAAAGAATCCTTGTCTCTGATGTTTACTTTTGGAACAGGATTCTCTTTTTTGCTAATGGCAATGATAACTCCATTGGCCGCAGTTGGACCATACTTTTCAATAAGTTCCTTTTTCTCCGTATCCTTTTTAGGAACAATGGTATTCATGGACGCAAGTTTGGCATAATCCAACCAGTTTAACTTGAATGATGTAGGCAGGATTTGTCCATCTAATACAAGTTGTAAGCTATCGAACTTTATATTAAAACGATGTTTGTTTGGTTCTCCCAATAGTCTAAAAACAATTGGCACTGTTAAATAAAAATCTCCTTTTTGCCCATTTATTTCGCCGGGTATCCAATCCGGCATTTCAGAAACAACTCTTAATGCTTCCCTATCCAACCCCTTACTAACACTTTTTATAACTTTTTGGTTTTTAACATTGCCCGATTGATCAATAACAAACTGAACAATCACTTTGCCTTGATGTCCAATTTCAGCGTCAACAACTGGATATTTGAGTTGTTTAAAAATGTAATTCGTTAAAGCTTTTTCACCACCTATAAATTGAGGCATCTTACTGACATCTTTATTGGTATATCTATCATCTACTATTTTACAGTTTGACGTATCAATACGCAAATTCAGGATGTCATAAGTTTTCAACAAAAGCACTCCATCACGGGCAGCTTGTCCGTATTGCTCAATAAGTTTGTTTAGTTTGGTTTCGGGGAAAGGCTTTAAAATGAAGCCTGTATCAATTTGCTCTGTATTGATAACTCCAAGATTAAATTTTAGAGAAAGTTTAATACTATCAATAACAATAAGAGTACTGTCGGTTATTTGCCAGTTATCTTCGGCATTTTCTACAGGTGTATATTTGAATGATACTTGCATTACCCTATAGACCGGAACTTTCTTGCCTTTTAGTTCGCCGGGAATCCATCTGGGAAATGATTTTATAACACGTAATGCCTCCTCATCAAGACTAGGTGCAAGCTTCTTTACCACCCTCGCCTGAATAATCTGTCCTGTACTACTAACAACAAACTGTATATTTACTTTTCCTTCCAGCTTATTCCGTTGCGCATCCTCTGGATATTTTATGTTTTGCTGAATAAATTCAATTCGTGCAGCGTTACCTCCCGGAAATTCAGGTTCTTTGTCAACAACAGCTTGAATTGTATCGTTTTCGGTAGTACTGTTCGTATTTTCGACACCCAAAGGGTTTGTTTTAGCGTTTATGCCAATTACCAGCGAAAGTATAGCAGCTATAAGTAGTTGAGGTCTGTTCATTTTTATAATTAGAATTCTTGTAGTGATACTTTAGTTCAAATTAATATGGTATAAACATGTATTAATGTGAAAATATTGTCATACTTACTTTTTTTCTTCTTCTATCCGTGTTCCGATCAATATCACACCATTTTCAGCATCCTTGCCATACTCTTTTTTTAGTTGTTTGATAACTTCTTTAGTTGTTGGTTCTAAGGTTTTATACATGGTAAGGTTTGTATAACTTAGCCACGAAAGATCAAAACTAGAAGGTAGTCTGATTCCATCCTGCAGAATGATAGTTTTGTCATTTTTGAGCCATTCTTTTTTCTGCTTTGGTTCATTCAACTTAAACGCCACGGGTACAAGAACGTAAGTGTCAGTTTTTTCGCCACATAGCGTTCCCGGGGTCCAATCGGGCAATGTGCTGACTACCCGGACAGCTTCTTTCTCCAGAAAATAGTCCGAACGTCTTGCCACAATCGGGTTGGTCACTTTGCCGGTTTTATCTACCGTAATTCGCACATAGACTTTACCCTGTGTTTTTAATTGTTTAGCTGCAAAAGGGTATTGAATACTGTCGGCAATATAGCTCAGTAGTTTGGTTTCGCCTCCCGGGAACTGAGGGAAAGTGCTTGATTCTTTACAGTTGGCATTTCGTTTCAGGCTTGCTGTATCTGCTATCGCAAATTCTATTTCTGATTTTTTGGTGGTAATCAACACCACACCTTCAGCCGCATCTTTTCCGTATTTTGATATAAGTTTTGACTTTTCTTCTTCCGGAACCGGACTAAGGAGTTTTACTGCAGCCAGCTTTTCGGGGTTCAGTATAGCGGCATTAAACCCGATAGGCATTTTGACCTCATCTATCAGAAATAAAGATTTCTCAGTAGGTTGCCAACCGGCAGGTTCATTTACAGGTGCCTGAAAGTTGATGGGAATAATGCGTTGTACGGCTACTTTCTGTCCGTTTTGTTCGCCTGGAGTCCATGCCGGCAATAACGAAATAACGCGCAGAGCTTCATTATCCAGATCGGTCGATACGCCTTTTATCACTTTCGGATTTTCTACCTTGCCTGTTTTGCTTACCACAAATTGAATGTGAACTTTTCCATGTTCATTTTTTTTCAGTGCTTCGACCGGATAAACGATATGCTGACTCAGGAAAGTGACAAGTCCTTTTTCACCTCCCGGAAATTCGGGCATTTTTTCGGCAAAGGTATAGACAGAATCTGCTGCCAGTTCCATTTTTTGAACAGTAAAGGCCTTAGCAGAGCAAGTAAAAGCTGCTATAAAGGATAGAATAAAGGTAACTTTAATAAATCTTGAATGAGTTTTTTTTGATTGAAACATACTGATTTTTTTATGTATTTGAGTCTGTGTGTTTGTGGCACGGAAGGTCATATTCCAAAACCGGAAGCAAATGTATAAATAATTTTTAGTTTAACCATAATAAAATAAGCAGGATTGAAGTGGATTCAGTCCTGCTTATCATAAATTCAGTTCTTATAACTAATGTTTGTTTTTCTTTGTTTCGATGATTTCTTTCAGTTCTTTTATTCTGTTTTCCACAGCACCATAATATGAAAGGTTAAGTGTTCCGTTTGTGATAGCCGGAGTGGTTTTTGTTTTTGGCTGGGTAGCCATAAGCCGGGTGTAATAATTCAATGCTTCTTCCGGGTTCTGAATCTGATAATCGTAAATGGCCGCAATGTTATAAATAAGCTTATAGTCCTGTTTATGATCATAGCTTAGTTTTAAGTATTTTATTTCGTCAAGAGGTTTGCTCATACCGTTGTATCCTTTCGAGATACAGTAGTAATAATTGAAAAGTTCAGAGTCTTTTGGTATAAGCAAATTCAGTCCTTCGGTCAATACCTGAATTCCTCTGGGCTGATGACCACTCATAATAGCAGATTCACCCAGGTAGTAATGCAGGCGTATGTTGCTCGAATCATTCCTATAGGCACGACTTAAGTGATTATATGCATCGATATAATCCGCTATAGCGTAATACGAGGCGCCCAGATAGTAATTTGTCAGAAATGAGCTGTCACCTTGCTGGGAGAGAGTTTTTAAACGATAAATGGCTTTATCGTGTTTTTTGCTCATGCAAAGTCCTATTCCGTTGTACTGATTTATAATCTGATTTGATGAATCGGAAAGAATAAACCGATCAGTTGAGCTTACTAAATCATCAAATTTCTCAGTCTGAATATATAGCTTTGATAATTTGCTCAGGCTGTTATAATCAGCCGGATTCTGAAACATTGCTTTGCGGTAATAATAAATAGCAGAATCAGTTTTTCCCAGTTGCGTGAAACAGTCGGCAAGCACCGGCAAAAGCACAGTAACTGTATCTTTTTGGAAAATGGAATGAGCCAGCTTTATGGTCTGATTCAGTTCTTTTAGTTTGAACGTAATGTTGAGGTAGTTCAATTGCGCATATCGGCTATCGGGTGTTTGCTGCAATGCCATGTAATAGTATAATTTTGCTTTACGGAAATTACCCACTTGCTGATAGCAATCGGCCAGTTCGTTTATGGTAGCAATATTGTTGTCATGCTCGTTCTTTACAATCTCTTCGAGCAAAGCAATAGCATTATCGTAGCGGGCAATGTTCTTAAAACATGTTGCTTTCAGTAAATCCATTTCTGGTGATTTCTTTTCTTTCGAAATCAACTTGATAGCCTGTTCGTACTCGTGATTTTTCAAGGCATTCTGTATAGCATTACTTTGAGCTTGAAGCACCAACACACAACAGAGTAAAATGGCTGTAAGAAGTTTTTTCATGGTAATTTGTTTGTTAATTAGCACGCAGGGAGGAATACTTTGTGTTTTAGAGTCCGGTGGTTATGCCGGACTCTAAGTTGAAATTAGAGTGTTAATCTTTTTCCAGTTCCAGCAATCTTTTTTTTAAGTTATCTCCCCAATAACGAGCCTGATCTTCGATAACTGCACCATACTTATTCAACAACATATACCTTGGAATTCCATTAATTTGATACTGAACAGCCAGTTGATTCCATTCCTCCCGTGTTATGCGGTAATGCTCACCTTTAATGTCTTTCGTAAAATCGGTATAAGATTGAAGTGGAGATGATTCTTCATCGGTAATATACACTAGTTTGATTTTTTTGTCTTTCAATTTGTCAGGAAGATTTTTATGTTCAGTCATTTCAGCACGGCAGGGACCACAGCTCGTTGCCCAAAAATCAATAAGAACAATATTTTCTTTGTATTTAGATACTATATTCTGAAGAATCTTATCAGCCTTGGTAACCGGATCTTTTGGCTTCAATGTTTTCTCGTTGGCTAAAGCTATTTTGGAATTATTAATACGTGTAAGTTCAGTTTTTAGAAATGGTGTATCAAAATAGGTCAGGAGTTTATTAAGTTGAGGTTCTGTCAGGCTTTCCTTGCTTATTCTATTATTCATAGAACGCAAAGTGGTAACTTCCTGAATGAAATGTGAGTCTGTTTCAAAAAGGTTTCTACTCAATGACCGTTGGTATTCAATTTTATTGATAAGGTCTAAATAAGCTATATTGGAACTATTCTTTTTTGTAAAGTTGCTCACGATTGGCATAAATTTCTTTACATTTAAAGTGTCAGCCATAATGGAGTCATAGGATCCCTTATACCATCTGGCCATTTCTTTTTCTTCGGGCATTATTTTCTCTCCTAACGATTCAAGTAAAGGAAACCAGTTCTCATAATTTGGTTTAGTTATAACCCGCTTATATTTTGATACATATTCTTTTGTATATAAATTCCTTTGATCAGGTATATTGCTAAAATAAAAATTGCTATATTCCAGTCGGTTAATAAATGTAGAAAAGTCAGAGCATTGGGGTAAGAGTGTAGCATTTTTAAAATCACTTTTCAGAAAATCGTAATATGAATCTTCTACATTTATTCTCTTTGTTGAGTCTTTGTAGGCGGCCGATTTTCGAGACATTAGGTAATCAAGAATTGCACAGCTTCTGGTTAGGTCGATACTTAGATTTTTAAGTTGCAATGCTTTTGGAGTAATTGATAATCGTCCGCTTATACTTTTAAGCGAATCTTTGTCTGCTTGCCATTCAAGTAGTCTGTTTGATTTAAATTCCTTAGGAGTAAGGTTCTCCTCGCCTCTGTTTTTTTTATAATTAACAAAGGCGAAATAGTTCATTGCAAGTAAATTGCTACTTTCCATGGCATGACCTCCCATGAAACAGGTGCTTCTTTCTATCGATGTACGTTCTACGGTTGTATCGCCTCTTTTGTCTAGACTCAAATATACAATGGGTTTATCTCCGGGTTCAAGATAGATTTCAAAGCTACTTCCATTTCCAAAATAGGCGCGAATTACTTGAGGATATGGTAAATCAAAACGAGACTCGAAAGTTCCATCCGGGTTAATGTAAATCATAGTTGGAATATCTTCCAATGTCAGACTATTACTCAAATACAAAATTTGGGTTTTAAATCCGAGTTTGGGACTGTATCCATCCAAAAATCCACGAATAATGGTTTGTTTGTAGCCAAATGGCAGATTGCTGAAAGCAGGCTCGCCTTTTGCTTTATAGGTCGCGTTGTAGGTTTTTGTTCTACTATATGTCCTCATAGGTTGTTTACCTTCGGTTATCATTATTTTATTGTTTCCGGCTGGCAATAAAGTCAGTGCAATGGTTTTATTGTCGTTTTTGATAATTATTTTGGTGGTTTTGCCCAGTTTGGTAACCGACTTGTATTGCCATATATCATTTTTGTAAATGGCTACTTTATCATAAATTCCCAATGTCCATTCGTTGCTTCCATCGGTTCGTAGCCAATTGCCTTTTATATTTTCGGACATAGGCGATTTGTAATTAATATGAATGCCGAAAATTTTAAATGCTCCTTCTGATTTTTCCGATTCATTGAAATCTATTTTCGCGGTTTTGGGGTCTATTTTTGGATAAACCAACGAGAAATGAACAACACCGGAATCGGGCATAAACCATTTATCACCTAAATTTCCCTGATAACCAATAGCAGCTTTTGAATACAGTTTATTATTTCCATCGGATGATTCGATGTAATTATCTTTAGCAAAAATTATCCACTGTTTAGGTGTGAAGGCAACTTTAAAATCGAGTACCGTAGCTGTGTCACTCAATGTGATTTTTGTAATTTGAACATTTGGAGAATTTGTAGCATCAAACTTAGGATTGAAAATCGTTTTTTGAGAAAATGAGCTAAGATAGCACAAGCTTAACAGGAGGAAAATAATTGTTTTTTTCATCTTATTCTGGATTTAAGGAGAAGTGTAAATTTTGATTTTTAGTGTTTTTTTGAAATTAGTTTAAAGATCCTCTATTGATTCTATAAATCACCGATTTTCTATGAATTCTGTATGGCGTTGTTTTGCGCTTGAACAAAGATTGGGAAGCAAAGTAATATTAATGTAAGAAGTTTTTTCCTGAACTGGTATAATTTTATTTTTGATTCTGGAGACAATAGTTTTCATCAAAAATCTCTCAGCGCAGATTTCGACTGCGCTGAGAGATTTTATCACTTATTTAATCACTAAATACTAAACTGGAATTTCGCAACTTAATTCAACTTAAATGTTACTATTACGTCATAAAGAACAGCGACCTTTTCACCGTTTTGTTCACCAGGAATGAAATTTGGTAAGGTGTTTGTTACTCTTACCGCTTCTCGCTCTAGCAAAATCATATTGTGATCTGGAGTTTGAGGGTTTACAGCAGTTTTATTGCCATATCCAACGACTACAACTTCAGGCATCTTCCTGCTTTCAAGTATGTTTCCTATACCAATCTTTCCTACTTTTCCTGTTTCACTTACGACGAAACGAACTGCAAATTTTCCTTGCGTACCAGTTGTTGCGGCTTCGGCGGGATACCTCAGGTTTTGGGCAAAATATTTCATTAATTCTTGCTCTCCCCCGGGAAACTGAGGCATTTTTTCTACAACGGTGTAAACCGTGCTGTTGTCAGACGGCTGACCATCGATTTTAAATGTTATGGGTAGAGTGTACCACACAGCTATTTTTTTATTGTTTTGTTCGCCTGGTATAAAATTAGGTAAGGCTTTTATGACTCTTATAGCTTCATTGTCGCACTCATGTTCAAGTGAACGAACAACTTCTACATTACCTACTTTACCCGTTTCCGAAACTATAAACCGAAGTATAACTTTTCCCTGCACCTTATTATAAAACGAAGTTAGAGGATATTTCAGATTACGGCTGATATGTTTCGATAGCGCTTCTTCCCCACCCGGGAATTGAGGCATTTTTTCAACCACCATAAAAACATTTTTTGTTTCAGACTCGCCATCTAGTTTATATGTTATTGGCAAGGTGTACCACACATCTACCTTTTTTCCAGCTTTTTCTCCTGGAATAAAGTCGGGTAAGGTTTTGATTACTTCGATTGCCTCTGCATCGAGATCAGGATCAACACTCTTCACAATTTCTGGATTTTGAACTTTTCCAGATTTAGTTACGACAAATCGGGTTATAACTGTTCCCTGAATTCCCTTATGCATAGCTATAATCGGGTATCTTAGATTACCACTTATATATTGTAATAAAGCTCCATTACCGCCTGGAAATTGGGGCATAACATCAATAACGCTGAAAACTTTTTTAAAATCGATTTTCTCATTCGTTGATTCTTTACTTGAATTTGTAGTAGCTTGCGGAACTGTTTTCTTTGTAGTACTTGTAATCTGATCTTTTGTTGCGGTGATAACTTTCTTAGCCGAATTTACGATGGTTTGCGCATTGCTCGATAGGATTAAAGCCAATGCCAGTGGAACGATAAGCGAGTATTTCAGAATACCCGCTTTACTGGTTTTTTGTTGATTCATCATGGTAATACGTTTTTTAAGGGGTGATACATTAAATTTATTTCCGAGTTTTACATCGGGTGTTTGATACGATAATTCCAATAAATGATATTGATACTTTTTACTGTCGAAGCCGGATTCCAACACCGAATTATCTGCCAGAAATTCCAGATTCTGGCGAATTTCACGTTTTATCAGCCAGGCTGCCGGATTCATCCAACAAGCAATTGTTATTAGTTCGCTGACTATTACATCTATACTATGCATCTGTCGGGCGTGAGTCAGCTCGTGTGTCAGTATCTGAGTGGTGTCATGTTCGTTGTGCAAAGCCGGGTTTATAAAAATCATGTTGAAAAACGAGAATGGAGTAATTGATTCCTTTACCGATATTATCTCAATTCCCTGAAGTTCTTGTTTTTCTCCTTTCCATTTCCACTTTAGAATGGAAGCCAACTGTACCAGCATTTTTACCAGCAGAATGGCTGATACCAAAGCATAGATAGCCAATAGAACATTTTCTGCAGTTAATTTTGAAACTGGTTGCGGAGTGATTGTTATTTCCTGTAGTTGTGTGTAACTTACTATTATGGCCTGCATCGGCTCTTGCTTTTCGAGCCAATCGGTCAATGAAATAAAAGGATAAACCAATGATAACAAGATGCTGAAAATAAGATAAAATCGTCGGGTTTTCCAGAAGGTATCATTGTAAAAAGCCAATCGGAAAAACAGGTAAAACAGCGCTATCGCAACGTTTACCTTTAGAAAATACATGAGTGCGTCGTTCATTTCTTTTCGATGAGTTTAATGATTTCTTGTAATTCTTCTGCGGATATTTTTTGCTTCTCAACAAAGAAACTAACCATTTCTTTGTACGAATTCTCGAAGTAGTTTTGCACTACTCCCGACATAAATTTTGATATATACTCGCTTTCTTCCATCACCGGGCTATACTCGTAAGTATTTCCGTAACGCGTGCTTTTAAGATAACCTTTGCGTTCAAGGTTTTTTACAATAGAGGCAACGGTAGTGTAGGGCGGCGTAGGCTCATCCATTTTCTGGATAAAGTCTTTAATAAAACCTTTGCCTTGCTGAAATATTATCAGCATCATTTCTTCCTCTTGGTTAGTTAGCTTTTCCATGGTATAATTGATTTATTACTTTTTAATTACGAATACTTCGCAAATCTACGAATGTTTCGTAATAAATATTCTCGTACTGCAATCTTTTAATATTTTTTAAATATTTGATGATTCTCGGGCACTAAAATAAAAAGTCGTATTTTTGTACTAATTAATTATTGAATGCATGGATAATTCAGTGTTTTCGGTGAAATATATAGCTGTTTTAGTCTTGATGTTGTTGGTTTGCTTGTCCAGCTCTTATGCACAGACAAGCTATTATTTCTATGTTCAGCTTTCGGATAAAAGCCATTCGCCATATTCGCTTTTACAGCCAACGGAGTATCTGTCCGAGCGGGCTATTAGTCGAAGGGCTGCTTTTGGTTTAGTATGTGATTCCACTGATTTACCTGTCAGTCCGTTGTACTTGAAACAAATTGCTGAGACGGGTGCCCGGATTCATAACGTAAGTAAATGGATGAACGGAGTCACCGTCTTGGTCTCTGATTCCGGATTAATGAATAGTGTAAGAAAGTTCCCGTTTGTCAGGTTTGTGGAATATACGGGTCGGATGGATGGACCTGCGTTGGCTCCCAGAAAGACTAAGTCAGAAGCGCCGGTTTTCGACTATGGTATAGCTTCGACTCAAATAGAGCAGTTAAAAGGGAAAAGTCTTCACAATGCCGGCTATCGGGGAAAGGATATTCACATTGCCGTTCTTGATGCCGGATTTACCAATGTAGATAAAAATCCGTTTTTTGATAGTTTGCGATTGCAACGTAGATTGCTTGGAATAAAGGATATCGTTAATCCGAACTCGAATGTCTTTAATGAGGATTCGCACGGGGCTATGGTGCTGGCTACTATGGCTGCTAATGTGCCCGGACAGTTTCTTGGAACTGCACCCGATGCTTCATATTGGTTGATACGAACAGAATATGCTCCGACAGAATATAAAGTTGAAACGGATTTTTGGACATCGGGAATTGAATTTGCCGATAGTGTGGGGGTCGATTTGGTAAATTCATCGCTTGGTTATTCCACTTTCGACGATCCAAAGATGAATTTTACTTACGGTGATATGAACGGAAAAGTTTCGCGAGCCAGCCGAGCGGCTAATCTGGCAAGCAAAAAAGGGATGCTGGTTGTAGTAAGTGCCGGTAACGAAGGCAACCAAAGCTGGCATTATATTGGCTCTCCTGCTGATGCCGATGGTATTGTTACGGTCGGGGCAGTTACTTCCAAAGGTATTTCCAGTGCTTTTTCTTCATACGGACCCAGCTCCGATGGTCGGGTTAAGCCGGAGGTTTGTGCCATGGGAACTTCGTCGGCAGTTGTAAATACAGCCGGTGTGCCGACTTATGGCAATGGAACTTCTTTTGCAGCGCCTGTTTTGGCCGGAATGATGGCTTGTTTGTTCCAGCGCTACAAGTCATTGGAAGCTAATCTGGATATGGATATTCTGCTGAATGCTGTTTTTAGAAGTGCCGGTTTGTATAGTTCGCCAACAGCGCAACAAGGCTATGGAATTCCAGATTTTGAAAAAGCGGAGCAAAATTTGATTACTTTTGATAAATCTCTGAAAACCGATAAGAGTGATTTTGTGTTGATATATAATTCTTCATCTAAAAGATTAAGTGTCCGGTATATTGGAAACGAAAGCATATCTAACGCTTCAGTGCGTGTTTTTACTGTTATGGGAGGTTCTATCTCATCACATCGCATAACATCTGCCACTACTTATATTGATACCGCTACATTTAGAACGGGTATATATGCTGTTTGTATATCCTTCAATGGGAAAACCGAAACCCGGAAAATATTAATCAGATAATTGAAAATAACTACTGTAATGACCTCAATAACACTTTCTGAACTTGCTGCTCAAATTCAGCAAACCATTCGCCTGAATTTTGATACACCTCAATGGATTCGGGCTGAAATAAGCGAGTTGCGCGAAAACCCGGGAGGGCATTGTTATCTGGAGTTGATAGAAAAGGATAGTGAATCTGATGCATTGCTTGCAAAAATCAAAACTACAATATGGGCTTCAACGTATCGTATGTTGAAACCTTATTTCGAAAGCAGTACAGGTCAGGTACTGAGGTCGGGTCTGAATGTATTGGTAGCTGTGACTGTCGAGTTTCATGGAGTTTATGGGTTTAGCCTGAATGTGCGGGATATTGATCCTACATTCACTATTGGCGAGATGGCGGCTCGACGATTGAAGATTATACGTCAGCTGGAGAGTGATGGGATTGTGGATATGAATAAGCAATTGATTTTGCCTGAGACTCCTCAACGATTGGCTGTAATTTCATCCGCCACTGCTGCCGGTTATGGCGATTTTTGCGATCAGCTGAAAAATAATCCGGCTCATTTTGCGTTTTATGTCAAATTGTTTCCAGCTGTCATGCAGGGCGATCAGGCAGAAGCAACGATTATTGCTGCACTTGAAAAAATTTACGAAAATCTGGAAATGTTTGATGCCGTAATTATAATCCGAGGTGGGGGTGCCACAACTGATTTGGCTTGTTTTGATTCGTACGAACTGGCGTTGAACTGTGCCCAGTTTCCATTACCTATTATTGCAGGTATCGGCCATCAACGCGATGTGTCTATTTTGGATATGGTGGCACATACCAGTCTGAAAACGCCAACGGCTGTCGCTGAATTCTTGATTTCAAAAATGCATACTGCTGATGACTATGTAAATAGTGTGGTTTCAGATATCGGATTCCTGGTTCGGAATACCCTTGAAACAGAATCACGATTTATAATCCAGACTCAATTACAAATAAAACAAACCTTGCGAAGCTGGGTGTTAAAGAAGAAGCACTTGCTCGATGGTCAGAAAAATCGGTTGAAATCATCTGTCAGGATGCAATTGCTGAAACAAAACAATAGACTATCTTTGCTAGATAAAAACATAGAAACGCATTCGCCTGTTTTTCTGCTGAAACACGGATATACTATCACTACGCTGAATGGAAAGCGTATCACCTCTGTAAATCAGATAAAATCTGGTGATACAATTCGCACGCTGCTAAGTAACGGTCAGTTTGAAAGTGAAATCATTTAAGTGATATTTTGGTGAAAAAGGATAAATGGTTGTAAAACCTCAAAATGTATGAGTAAAATTACGTTGGAGAACATGGAGTTCCATGCCTTTCACGGCTGTCTGGATTTCGAACAGCATTTGGGCAATACCTTTATAGTGAGCTTGAGCATTGAACTAAATACTACTCAGTCCGGATTGACTGATGATCTTGAACATACACTAAACTATCAGTTGGTTTACGATGTAGTGAAAGCTCAGATGCAAATACCGTCGAAACTGATAGAGCATGTTGGACAAAGAATTATGGATACCGTTTTTGAACGGTTTGAACAGATTAAAATGCTGGAAATTAAGCTCTCGAAACTGAATCCACCGCTGGGCGGAAAAGTGGAAAGGGTGACTATAGAACTAATAAAACATCGCTAATTTTTATATTTAAATGTTATGAATAATTACTTGAAACGTATATTACAATTTATAGTGATATTTATACTTGCCGAGACAGTAAATATCATTTTAAGACATTATAGAACAGATGAATGGGATTTTTCTGTTCATAATTGGACAGGTTGGATTCTTTTGGCTGCTATCTTTTTTGGTTTTGAAATCTATCAGACGATTAAGCGAAATAAAACGACTATGGAAGATTAAATGTGGGAATGAAATGTTATTCCTGTAAATATATTTTATAATAATGTAATTTTTGGATGTCATTAATCTGTATTTTCATACAAAATGATTACTTTTGTGATGTCAATACGAACATTGAGTAACAAAAAATGATGAACGCCGACTTTTCAGCGTTCATTTTTTTGTAGCTCACAAAAAAAAATAAATAATTAGTTCATGTCAACAAACGCAATTAAGCAAGGGCATCCGAAAGGTCTTTATCTCCTTTTTGGAACCGAAATGTGGGAACGTTTCAATTTCTATGGAATGCGAGCCATATTAACACTGTTCCTAATCAACTCATTAATGATGAAAGAAGCTGATGCTGCGATCATTTATGGTGGTTTTTTAGGATTATGTTATCTAACTCCAATGTTAGGAGGTTTTATTTCCGATCGTTATTTTGGAAATAGAAACTGTATAATTATTGGTGGACTAACAATGGCTACCGGTCAGATGCTGTTGTTTTTTAGTGCAAGTATTTTTGGCACAAACTTATCGCTGGCTACCACCCTAATGTGGGTGGCATTGGGTACAATTATTTTGGGTAACGGTTTTTTCAAACCAAATATATCCAGTCTGGTTGGAAGTTTGTACCCAAAACAAGAAAAAAGTAAGCTGGATACAGCTTTCACCATTTTTTATATGGGAATTAATCTGGGTGCATTTTTAGGTCAGTTAATTTGTCCTTTGGTGGGAGATGTGAAAGATTCAGGAGGAATAAGAGATATACACGCTTTCAAATGGGGATTTCTTGCTGCCTCTACAGCTATGGTTATCGGAACATTACTTTTCTATTTCCTAAAAAGTCGTTATATCGTTACTCCCGAGGGTAAACCACTTGGTGGTCTTCCATCTAAAAATGATGCGTCTTATTTTGATGAAGGTGAGGCTCAGAAAGCCAATTTTTCAAAAAAATCTTTGCTTATAGCTGTAATCGCATTTATTGGATTGTTTTTCACCATTAGATACTTATTGGGTGGTGACAACTTCATTAAAACAATCATTTATCCCGTAATTTACGCAAGTGGTATTACACTGGCAGGATTAATTGTTTCCGACAGTTCGTTGACTAAAATAGAAAGAGACAGGATATTTGTAATATACATTGTGGCCTTCTTTATTATTTTCTTTTGGGCGGCATTTGAGCAAGCTGGATCTTCGTTGACTTTTATAGCAGATAACCAAACAGACAGAAACTTTTTTGGTTGGAATATGCCACCTTCAATGGTTCAGATATTTAATGGTTTGTTCGTTTTCACTTTTGCTATTCCGTTCAGTATTCTTTGGGATAAACTAAGAGCTGTAGGTAAAGAGCCTATATCTCCGGCAAAACAAGCTATCGGATTGGGATTGATAGCTTTGAGTTATTTGATTATAGCCAATAATGTGAAGAATCTTGGTAATAGCGGATTATTAGGTATTCAGTGGTTAATTCTTTTGTACTTAATTCAAACTTTTGGAGAACTGTGTTTGTCGCCTATCGGATTATCGCTGGTAGGAAAACTATCTCCCAAACGATTCTCGTCCCTGCTTTTCGGAGTATTCTTTCTATCAAATGCGGCTGGTTATGCACTGGCCGGAACTTTAGGCTCGATAATACCGGCTACCGGTGATAAGTTTTTGAAGGCTAAAGAATTAGGTATCAACCTGCAAGCAGTGTTAGACAAAGCAATAACTCCCACCGCAGATCAACTTAAACTGTTGGAAGCAAATCACATCAGTGCAGTCAATCCAACTTTTGCCGGATTTGAAATTCATAATCTCTACGAGTTCTTTATGGTATTTGTGGTATTAACCGGAATTGCAGCCGTTGTTTTAATGGCGCTTACTCCTCGTTTAAAGAAAATGATGCATGGAGTGAAATAAAACTTCTCTACCTCTAAACAAAAAAATCCTCTGTCAATGTTTCTGACAGAGGATTTTTTATTTAACGTCTTTTACTTTCAGTTCTATCACTTCCAGATTCTGTATTTTATCACCATCTATTTCAAACCGAATCAACGTTTGCACTTTATGAAATCCGTACTTTCCGGCAGCTCCCGGGTTTATGTGCAGTAGATCGAGTGTTTTATCGTATTTTACTTTTAAAATATGAGAATGTCCGCAGACAAAGAGTTTGGGTGGTTGTTGGAAAATGGCCGGACGTACCAGCGCATCATACTTTCCCGGATATCCGCCAATATGAGTTAGCCATACCTTCACATCTTCACACATAAAACGGTTGTGCTGAGGAAACATTGATCTGATTTCATAACTGTCGATATTTCCCCAAACACCTCTCAGCGGTTTGAAATTTTGAAGTTTGTTGGCAATTTCCAGTGAACCCCAATCGCCACAATGCCATACCTCATCGCAGTTGGCAAAATGTTCAAGTATTCTGTCGTCCAATATTCCGTGTGTGTCCGAAAGTACGCCTATCCGAGTCATTCAATCAATGTTTAGTTGTGTTAATTATTGTTGCAAAAGTAATAAAAATCAGGAATAAAGAAATATAAAATAGGTGGATAATGTATAAACAACTCTTATTTCAGATTAGATTTAAAGGAATGTTAATGCTATATTTTGTTTATGTTTTGAATTTCGCTACTTTTGTAAGCCTTTTTTGCGCAGAATCGATTTTTTAATGAAAAAGAAAATAAATAAACTCAAACCATTTATTCAAAAAATGCGATTTAAATATCGTGTTTCTATTCTGAATGAAAATACACTTGAAGAATCGTGGCATGTTCGTTTATCTCGTTTCAGCGTGTTCATGCTTGGGTCTACATTTGTGGTGCTGACGTTTATTATTCTTACTATTCTTATATTTGCCACCCCTATTAGTCGTTATCTGCCCGGCTATGGTGATTCGGGTAACAGATCTAGTATTATTCGTGAGTCTATGCGTGCCGATTCGTTGGTACAGCAGGTCGAATTACAGGAGGGTTATCTTGATATTGTAAAGGGACTTATAACGGGCAAGATGAACCCCGACTCCATTGCGTCATTAGATTCGATTGCGCTAAAAGAACGTGCAAAAATCCTGTTGCAAAAATCTAAAAAGGAAAAAGATTTTGTTGAAAAATTCGAGCAAGAGGAAAAATACAATCTGGCAAGTATCGATACTAAACCGACAGAGAATTCTTTCGTTTTCTTCAGACCGACCCGAGGTGTAATATCTTCATCGTTTAATATGTCCGAGAAGCAATATGGAATCTATCTGATTACTTCTCCAAATGAAAGTGTGTTGAGTGTGTTGGGTGGAACGGTTGTATATGCTGCTTTTACATTCGATTTTGGTTGGGTTATTCAGGTAATGCACGATAATAATTACTTGTCGATATATAAAAACAATACCAGATTGATGAAAAAAGTGGGAGATGAGGTTAAAGCGGGTGAATGTATTGCCATAACCGGCGATGCAACGGGAAAAAAGACGGGACAACAGTTTTATTTTGAATTGTGGAAACTAGGTAAACCGGTTGATCCCGAAGAGTTGATTATTTTTTAATACGTACACTATGTCAGAAATTCAGAAAAAACAAATAGCTATACTAGGTTCAACAGGCTCTATTGGGACTCAGGCATTGGAAGTTCTTGCTCAAAATGTTGATTTATTTGAAATTTATGCCATTACTGCCAATAATAATGTTGAATTACTGATTGAACAGGCGCGAAAATTTCAACCTGAGATGGTGGCCATTGGTAATGAAATTCATTATCAGAAGCTTAAAAACGAATTATCCGATTTGCCCATTAAAGTATTTGCAGGTGCAGATTCAATAGCTCAGGTAGCTGAAATGCAGCCGGTTGATATCGTTCTGACTGCCATGGTCGGCTATTCGGGTCTTAAACCGACTATTAATGCTATAAAGGCCGGCAAGAAAATAGCATTGGCAAATAAGGAAACACTAGTTGTTGCCGGTGAATTGATTTGTGAACTGGCTCAGGAGAATAATTCGGCCATTATTCCTGTTGATTCCGAACATTCGGCTATTTTCCAATGTCTTGCCGGAGAAGGAAGTAATCCGGTAGAGAAATTAATTCTTACAGCTTCGGGTGGTCCTTTCAGAACTAAATCTATTCAAGAGTTGGAAACAGTAACCAGTGTTCAGGCTCTCAAGCACCCCAACTGGGATATGGGCGCTAAAATAACGATAGATTCTGCCAGTATGATGAATAAGGGCTTTGAAATCATTGAAGCCAAGTGGTTGTTTGGTGTAACGCCAGAGCAGATTCAGGTAGTGGTTCACCCTCAGTCTATTATTCATTCGATGGTTCAGTTTGCTGATGGTTCAATTAAAGCACAACTTGGTATGCCGGATATGAAGTTACCAATTCAATACGCTTTTACATATCCTGAACGATTGAAAACAAATTTTCCCCGATTCAATTTCGATTTATGTTCGCAGTTTACTTTTGAGCAACCCGATTTAGAAAGGTTTAGAAATCTGGCATTTGCTTATTATGCAATGGATAAAGGTGGAAATATGCCATGCATTCTTAACGCGGCGAATGAAATTGTGGTAGCTGAATTTTTAAAAGACAGAATTGGTTTTTTACAGATGAGCGATATCATTGAAAATGCAATGGCTAAAGCCGAATTTATTGCTAAACCAACTTACGATGATTATGTGAAGACCGATGCAATGGTGAGGATACTCACCAAAGAGTTGATTAAATAATATGGAAATCCCCAAAACCGAAGGTATAAAATACGCGGGTTCTAAGCTTAAACTTTTGCCCTATATTTTCGAAATGGTGGATAAACTTGATAATGTTGAAACTGTTTTGGACGGTTTCAGTGGATCTACCAGAGTTTCGCAAGCATTTGCTAAACTAGGATATTCAACCACCGCAAACGATATTTCTGCTTGGTCAGAGGTGTTTGCTACGTGTTATCTCGTTTCAGCTCAGTCAAATGCTTTCTATCAGGAACGTATTGATTTTCTAAACAATATAAAGGAGTGCGATGGCTGGTTTACCGAGCATTATGGTGGGTCAACAAGCGATAGTAAAAAACCGTTTCAGGTAAAGAATACGCGCAAACTGGATGCTATACGAGAGGAAATTGATAAAATGAATCTGGCGTGGGAAGATAAATGCGTACTGCTTACCAGCTTGATTTATGCGCTTGATAAAGTGGACAATACGATGGGACATTATGTGGCGTATTTATCCGACTGGTCTGCACGATCATATAACGATTTGAAAATGCGATTGCCTAACCGATTGTTGTTGAGCGGAAATAATAAGGTAATTCGGGATGATGTTTTTAATACTGTCGCCGATAATGAGTATGATTTGGTGTATTTTGATCCTCCTTATGGTTCAAATAACGAAAAAATGCCTCCCAGCCGAGTGCGATATGCTGCGTATTATCATTTATGGACAACTATAATTCAACATGATAAACCACAGGTGTTTGGTAAAGCATCTAGAAGAGAGGATTCACGAGATAATCAGGTAGGTTCTGTTTTTGAAGAGTTTAGGAAAAATGAAGCAGGTGGTTTTTTGGCAATGGATGCTTTGCGAAAGCTCATTAGCGAAACAAAAACTCATTATTTACTGTTATCGTATAGTTCAGGAGGAAGAGCCACAAAGCAACAACTGTTGGATATTATATCGGAGTTTGGAAAACTTATTGATGTCAAAGCCATTGATTATAAGAAAAATGTGATGAGTAATATGCGATCCACCAACGAGTGGGTAAGTGCTATTGATAAACATCACGAATATCTTTTTCTAATGGAAAAACTGTAAAAAAAGTAATACAGGAAAATTATTATATATACAAATAAAATTGAATTGAAATTTGTCGAAGATTTTGAAATCGGCGACGCACTAAACAATTATAAAAAAATTTATGGAATCATTTCTAATCAGGGCTTTACAGCTAATCCTCAGTCTCTCGATTTTAGTAGTTTTACATGAATTTGGACACTTCGCTTTTGCGCGTTTGTTTAAAGTTCGCGTTGAAAAGTTTTATATGTTTTTCAACCCCAATTTTTCATTGATTCGTGCAAAGAAAATTAATGGCAAATGGTCGTATAAGTTTTTTGCAAAAAATGTTCCGGCTAATGAGCGGCCGAAGGTAAATAGCTACGGAGAACCTGTTCTCAATGCAAAGGGTAAGCCTGTGATGGAACAAATTCCTCTGTCTGAATTACCTGAAGGCGACTGGCGTAAATATCCTGATAATACAGAATGGGGTATTGGTTGGCTTCCATTGGGTGGTTACTGTTCTATAGCCGGAATGGTGGACGAAACTAAGGATATTACTCAAATGGCTTCGGAACCTCAACCATGGGAATATCGTTCCCGCTCGGTATGGCAGCGTTTGCCCATTATTGTTGGTGGCGTATTCGTAAATTTTGTTTTGGCAATGGTTATTTATTCGGCAGTTTTGTTTACCTGGGGGCGAGAATATCTGCCGCTTAAGAATGCCAAATACGGATTGCAGTTTTCTCAAATAATGCTTGAAAATGGATTTAAAAACGGAGACAAAATCGTAACTGTTGATGGTGAGTCGGTTGAGCAACGTGCAGATGTTATTGAAAAATTGCTGGTAGATGGAAAACAAAATATAGTGGTTTCAAGAGGTGGTAAATTAATTGATTTGCAATTGCCCGCTGATTTTTCTCAAAAAGTATTAAAGGCTCAGGAGGTTGATTTTGTGGCTGTTCGTTTTCCTTTTGTTATTGATGAAGTGGCGAAAGGTGCGCCTGCTCAAAAAGGAGGTATGCAGTCAGGTGACAGCATTGTTGGAATTAATGGAAAGCAATTGTCCATTTATCAGGATGTAGTTAGCGAACTGGAAACATCGCGCAATACTCATGTTGATATCAATTACGTGCGGAAAGGTCACTTAATGAGCTCAAAAGTTCAATTAACCGAAGATGGTAAGCTCGGAGTTTCAGTACAACAGAAATTTGCTGATATTCAGACTAAACGAACCGAATACGGTTTTCTTGCATCGATACCTGCTGGTATAACTTTCGGTGTTGAAACACTGAAGAGCTATATAAAGCAATTCAAGCTAGTGTTTACAAAAGAAGGTTCAAAACAATTAGGTGGATTTGGTTCGATTGGAAAGTTGTTCCCTAAGATGTGGGATTGGCAGATTTTCTGGCAAATGACCGCGTTCTTATCAATCATACTTGCATTCATGAATTTTTTACCTATACCGGGTTTAGATGGAGGATATGTTCTGTATCTTATTTATGAGATGATTACGGGTAAAAAGCCAAGTGATAAATTTCTTGAATATGCCCAAACCACAGGCATGTTTTTATTGCTTGCGTTGATGATATACGTGAATGGTAACGATCTGTTTAAGGCTATTTTCAATAAATGATTATGAAACCAATAGTACTTTGTTATCCTAAATGCGGGACTTGTCAAAAAGCCGAAAAATGGTTGAAAACGAACGAAATTGAATATGTTTATCGCCCCATTAAGGACGAAAATCCGAATAAGGATGAATTGAAGTCTTGGATTGCTAAGAGTGGGCTACCTGTAGCTAAATTCTTTAATACGAGTGGCTTGCTTTATAAAGAATACAGCATGAAGGATAAAGTGAAATTGTTGTCGGAAGAAGAACTTATTGATATACTTTCCGGTAATGGAATGATGGTAAAACGTCCTATTTTGCTTGTTGAAAATACTGTTTTAGTTGGTTTTAAGGAAGAGGAATGGAAACAATCGTTTGCTAAATAGGTCTGTACTTCATCGTAATACAGTTGTCTATTACGATGTACAGTTTCTGCAAATTTCGAATTGCTTTCGGTTTTGGAGGATTTTTCCTCTGAAATCGGAAGCTTTTTCATTATGCCAGCAACTATGGAATGATTCACCGGTGCCGATGTTTCCAAATGAGTATTCAGATTCTTTATCAAAACAGCAAGGTAAAATATCCCCTTTTGTATTAACTACTGCTCCGTTCCAGAGCCTCCAGCAGCGATTAGACTGACTGCCTTTTATTTCGTATTTTCCAACCTTGTTTTTTTTATAGCGTGAGTGTTTGTTTTTGCTTGTTATTAAAATGTTACCATCCTTAAAGTCATATAATTGTGCACTTTTGAGTCTTACTCTGTCTACTCCTATTTTTTTACCTATTTTTTTTACCTCTTTAATTTGATGTTCGTTGGTTTTTAATACCAAAAATTGAATTTCCAACAAAGGAGTTGCCGACTTTAACCGTTGTTTCCATTTTACAAGTTCTTCAATTCCACGAAGTGTTTTTTGTAAATCTCCACCAATACGGTAACTTTGGTATGCTTCTTGTGTA
>Ga0302215_10000549_pt1 | contig 27652 bp, 20 predicted proteins | sample II_Fen_N3_1_FD_194580 | JGI IMG/M metagenome (GOLD analysis project Ga0302215, IMG submission 194580) | Peat permafrost microbial communities from Stordalen Mire near Abisko, Sweden - II_Fen_N3_1 | ecosystem: Environmental > Terrestrial > Soil > Wetlands > Permafrost | place: Sweden: Abisko... | reverse complement strand
TTACTTTACCATTTTTAAACTGTTTGTTGGAATTAACCTTGATATTTAAACTCAAATGTAAATCTTCATTTTCTTTTACCAAATAAAGTGGTTGTGTAAATTTCAGTTCCAATGCAGGAACAATCCGTAAGCCTTCCACCACGTCACCGCGCACCGGATCTAATTTTTTGAAAGATAAAGGAAGTTTAACCTGAAATTTTTCCGAACCGATTTTTAGATCAAGCAAAACATTCAGTGGTGATTCTGCTTCGGGCAAACCGATTAAAGTATCATTCGGAACGGAGAAAGTTGCAGCATCTTTAGCTGGTTTTGCCAACCAATACGGTTCTGTGAGTGCTGCATCAGCAGGAATCTGAATTTGATGTTCAATGGTAATTAAAGAGTCTTTTGATAATTTTCTATTGAGGTTTTCTGACTGACTCAGCCATTTTACATTTTCCAGAACCACAGGATTTTCAGCCCTTGAGATCATATTTAACCTGAAATTGTAATTTTCTCCGGCAACAGCTTCAGCCTGATTGGTCACTACCTCGCCCATAAAACCAGCACAACTTAAAATGATATTGTCAAGAGATTTAATTTTATCTTTCTTTAAGTTTAAATCATTGATTGCCATCACCTTTTTTCGCAATACAAACAAAGTAGGCAAGCTCAGTTCAGGTTGATTAAAATTGAAATCTGAAATAATTTTATTTAAGGATTGGTCAATATCAGCATTTCCTTTTGCGGTAAAGGTTTGATTTACTCCATCAAAAAGTGTTGCTTTTGCCGGCTCGCCAAGAACGTGGCTAAAATATTCAGTTCTGATCCCGGCTACAGACTGTGTTCCTGCGCCTTGGCTTTTATGTAAACTTCTGCTAAGTCCTGCCAATTCACCATAGCCCATTCCCAGTTGCGCATCATATTGTCCAACGGTCACTTTCAGTTGATTTTCGGCAGTCGTATTGACAGAACCAAAGCGGAAAGTATTCCATAATAAACGTTTTGGTTGCCATACATTGACATATTTCAGTTGATCCGGGAAAGCAGTTTTATCACCTGCGAGCTTAAAAGCTTTTTCCGCAAGCACAGCCGAAGCCGCGTGTTGTCCGTGACCTGCCGCAGCAGTAGGCGGAAAACGGCAAATGATCACATCCGGACGGAATTTTCGGATGACCCAGACTACATCGGCGGTAATGCTATTTTCATCCCATTGTTTAAAGGTATCGGTCGTATTTTTTGAGAAGCCGAAATCAATCGCCCGGGTAAAAAACTGTTGCGCGCCGTCTAATTTCCTTGCCTCCAAAAGCTCGTGCGTTCTGATTAATCCCAATGCAGCACCTTGCTCTGTGCCCAATAAATTCTGACCGCCATCACCTCTGGTTAAAGACAGATAGCCTGTTTCTACATTTTGATAATTGATTAACCAAGAGAGTAATCCTGTATTTTCATCATCGGGATGAGCTGCGAGGTATAAAACTTTCGGAAGGTGTTTCAGGGTTTTGAGTTCACGGTAAATTTCAGATGATTTTGAAGGCCGAACCTGCTGAGCCGAACAAAAAACCGTAAAAAAGCCAAGAATAAATATAGAGAATACTTTTTTGAACATTTGAATTTGCTTTTCGTGACAAATATACTTAATTGGTTTTTCTTTGAACCTTAAAAAAAACAACACGTTTTATGTTAACGATCTAAAAATCGATTCCATTTGATACCGTATGATTCTTCACAAGTATAATATGGACAAAACTTCATATAATCAGACTCTAAATTTCACTAAATTAAATAAACTACTTCAATTTTTTTTCCCGTTCTAAAATTCAAAATCATTGCAGTCTTCATTTTTTTTTGAAATCTAACTTTTTAAAGTCTAATTCATTAATTACGTTATTTTTCTCTTGCCGAATTTAATTACATAAAGTTCATAAACGTTATTAAGCCTCAACTGTACTGTAAATTGAATTGTGAAAAAGAAAGTAAGAGTAATTCCTTCATTTGTAAATAAATTGCTTAATTCAGCCCGAAAATGAAAGAGTTATCAATAAAGAAAACATAGAACTAAACCGTATATTTTTCCTGTAAGTGAAAATTATGCAGTTTCAGTTTATAATCAACATCAGAGATATATTTATACCAATACTTATCATATAAAATATTTACTTAGATAATGTTTAAATTTTACTGAATAATATTCAAAAAGGCTCTGAGTAAAATTATCCTTTTTTCACATGACATTAATCATGTTATATCCTCACATAATCATCTTAGATATGGTTTAAAACATTTAAAAAATTCTCGATATATTATGCTAAATGGTGTGAGTATAGTTCTGTTATGTTCAAATATTTTTCAAAAATCGCTTATTGTTAGAGTTTTTTTTTATTTTAAAGGAGAAAGTTAATTTTACCTAAATCTTTGCAATCAAAAAACTAGATTCAAAAAAAAATATTAATTTTGTTGCAGAAAACAATTGTTGTTTATGGTAGAATAATTAAATTAGCACTACCATATCAAAAAAATATTAAAATCAAACGCATGAGAAAAATAATTCTACTATTTGCCTGCATTGTCAGCGCCTCTATTTTTTCGCAGATCAAAGTGCTAAAAAATGAGACCTTGGTAGAAATTGGCAAGGAAAACTCGGTAGGTCTTTACAAAAAAGATAACCGATTCACCTTCAACTATCAGGATATCAACACCAGTAATTTAAACACTTTCAGATCATTTTCATTTTTAGACGTGAATGGTGATGTAATGGGTCTTTACAAGCTTGTTACAGACGGTTTCATCGATCAACCAAGTGGAAATGTAACTTTGGAACTTCCTAATGACATTATTGAACTTCATTATGAAAAAAATTACGGTCAGCCGACAGTTCAGTTCATTCAGTTTATTAACAAAAACAGAAAGTACGTTGGGAAATCACAGTATCTGAACAAGAAACAGATTGATAAAATTTTCGGGATCGGTACTCCGAAAGCGGCTTTATACAATAAGTCTGTGCAGCAAAGAGCAACACCAGTTTCTAATGCAGCAAATACTCAACAAAATTATGTGAATGAGTCACCTGCTGTAACGAAACCAGCACCAGCTAAAAAGAAATCGAGAAAATAATTTTATTTTTAAAATATTAAGTGAACTCATTCCCCGGAATGAGTTTTTTTATTTTTATTTTTGTAAAAAGATTATCATTAAATTATGTCTCTTCAAGTAATCAATCTCACTAAAAAGTTTGCTGAGCAAACTGCTCTCAACAATATTAATATTTCCATTGAAAAAAACGAAATCATCGGTCTTCTAGGTCCCAACGGAGCCGGAAAATCTACTTTGATGAAGTCGATCGTGGGCGCGCTGAAAGTTGATGAGGGTGAAATCATTTTTAATGGTAAAAACATTTCGGAAAACGAGATTGAAAGCAAAAAAAACATTGGTTTTCTTCCTGAAAACAATCCTTTGTATCTGGAAATGTACGTTAAAGAATATTTACAGTTTGTAGCCAACATTCACAAAATTTCTGAAGACAGAGTTGATGAAGTCATTGAATTGGTAGGAATTACACCCGAAAAATCAAAAAAAATAAGTCAGCTTTCCAAAGGTTACAAACAAAGAGTTGGCTTGGCTCAGGCAATTATTCATCAACCCGATTTACTGATTTTGGATGAACCAACCAATGGTTTAGATCCTAATCAAATTATTGAAATCCGTAACGTTGTAAAGGAAATTGGTAGAGAAAAAACGGTATTACTTTCCACGCACATCATGCAAGAAGTTGAAGCATTGTGCTCTCGAGTGATATTGATTCATAAAGGAAACATTTTGCAAGATTGCCCAATCGAAGAATTTAAAGATAAATTTGAAAGTCTGGAAGAAGCTTTTGCGAGTTATACCGCTTAAAAAATAAAAAATGCTCCATAATTTGGAGCATTTTTCTTTTGTTTAGTTTGAAATTTAAGAATTGTCATCTTTTTTCTCTTCAATCACAGCCACTTTTTCTACATTTTTCTTCTGTATCTGTTCAAGAAGCTGAAGTCCCAACAATCCGCTGATTCCACCATTTGCAGAATCTCCACCTCCTCCGATCAAAACTTCAGGCATAATTCTCACATTTTGGCTTGCGATATTTTCCATAATTTTTAATTGAGTAAAGTTGCTTCCTCCCATTGCTTCCACAGATAATTTGTAAGATTCTGCATTCGATTTACCAATAGCCAAAATTTTTCCTGCTTCTGCACTACCTGTTAGTGAGATTTGTTCAGCATTTGCTTTTGCCAGCAATTCAATTTTTTCTGATTCGGCTTTGGCTAGAAGTCTTGTTTTTTCGGCTTCACCGGTTGCCAGAAGTTTCAGTCTGTCTCCTTCAGCATTGGCTTGCAGTCTTACAGAATTGGCATCTCCGGTAGCTTTTTTCACAGATGCATCGGCAACTCTTTCGGCAATCCAAACGCCCTGATCTGCTTTTACAATTTCCTTTTGCATCTCTGCAATTGCCGTTTCTTTTTCTAAAGCCTGACGTGTTTCCTGAGCCAACATTTCTGTTTCGTAAGTAATTTTCTGCTCTTCCGCCAATTTTCTGTCCGTTAATGTTTTCATTAAACTTTCCGGAGGAACGATGGCGCCGATCAAAGTATCAACCGCGTTGACATTATACTGCTCTAAAACGCTGCTGATATGATCTTTAGCAGATTGCTGTCTCTCTTTACGTGTCCCCAAAAAGGCGATTACATCACTGTCCTGAGCAGAGTTTCTGAAATAATTCCCGATGGTAGGTTCCAAAACCTGACTTACCAGATTGATCATATTTCCGAAACGAGCAATCACTTTTGGAGCTTCATAAGTCGGAATATGAATGATCTGAGAAACATCAAGGTTAAAAGGGAAACCATCTTTACTTCTTACCGTAATCGTTGAAAGATTTTTATCTAATTGGTGGGATTCGCTTCTCTCATAAGCCCAGTTTAAAACTAAATTGGTTGTTGGTACCAGTTCAACTTTCATAATATAAGGATTGATCGGGTATTTTCCTGGACCAATTGGTTCTGCCCAAACTCCTTTATGACTTTTTTCAACAATATTTCCGTGTTTAAAATCGACTCCGCTTAAATCTTTGCCGTCTTCGCCTACATAACTGATAATCACCCCAACATGGCCAATCGGAATCTCCGTCATTTTCACCATTTCTACTTTTGTGAACCAAGGATTAAGAAAATACGAACCCGCCAGAATTACCTGTTCCTGAAGACCTTTGTAACCTCCGCTATTTAAAAAAGTATCAACATCCTGAAATTTATTATGATCCAAAATACTTTTTCCTGCAATCTGACCTTCCTCCAAAGGACTTCCTTCCATTGTTGTAATAACTCCTACCGCATTATCCGGAATCTGGGTCATATCCGTTAATTCAATTTCAAATAATAAGGTGTTTATTCTATAAGAACCCGGAGCGATAATCGCAGTTTGACGACCTTTTCGTCCTCCATTTCTTAGAAAAGCTTCTGCATCCTGAAAGGAATCACAGTCAACTTTTCTACCGAGAATTCTTCCGGTTTCCAATTCCATACCGTCTTTCGCAAGGAGCAATCCTATTTTCCCTGTGGGAATCACGATGAAAGGTTGAAAATCAATAGAATATTGCCAGATCCATTTCGCAAAGTAAACTCCCGGAGCCAATGTCTGAGCCTGATAACCAGCTTCACCGTTGGTTGCGATAATTCTACCTTCGGGAAGCTCCTGTTTACCAACTAATACGAATTTTTTAGTGACTAATCCTATTTTGTCCTGAGGAACAATGATCAATCCAAAGAAAATTCTCAGAATAAATTTGTAAAAAATTGCGCACAACAGTGCGATTACAGCCGGAACCATCCAGCCATGAAAACCTAATTCCATAATTTGTTTTTGTTTGTTTTGTATTAAATTGAAAATAGCGATGGTACTCTATTTTTCAGAAAATGAAAAAACAGAGTACGAATTATTTGATAATTCTTTCGAAAAAATTTAAGAAACTGAAGGAGGGGAAGTATTAAAAATCGTGAAGATGATTTCTGATACTTTTAATAGAAAAAACTTAAAATTAATGAGTTTCATTTTGATAAGAAAGGAAAGAGATCCTTTTGTAGTACAAATGTACGCAAGAAAAATATTCACTTGCTTCAAAATATTGAATTATTTTTCATGAATAAATTTAATCAACTGAAAATCAATATAATTATTTTTAAATATTAACAATTAATATTCATAAAAACCTTTTATTAAAAAGAAAAAATTTGGTTAAAACCAAGAAAAACAAGAATGATTGGCTTCAAATTTGATTAGAAAAAGGAATAAAGAATTAAAAACAAATAGTAAAAAGATGATTAAAAAAATTTTATTAGGAGCAATTTGTCTTGCTCAATTTTCATTAGTTCAAGCTACAAATTTTAATGAAAATCCGGTATCAAAAGTAAATTACCAAAAGGAAAAAGTACCTAAATCTGTTATTATTAAAACTAAAAAGTTTAAAATAAAAATAGACAAACAACCCAACGGAAATTATCTTTATCAATCTTGGGGTGCAAATACAAAAATTTCAGCAAAACCAAGCATGATTATTTCTGACGGAGCGATTACTCCGGATGGTTCAGGCGGAAATTATTATTTTGAGTTTAATAATAATGGGACACTTTATCAGGTTTGGAGAAATTATTTGACTAATTCCTCAAAAAAAGCACCTTATACTTTAGTTGTTGTCGGTTCAAATGGCGATGAGTTGGTAAGACAAGACGCTCAGGTTGTAAAAAATTAATTTTAAATGTAATCAAATAATAAATTCCTAATTTTGCCGATTAGGAATTTTTCATTTAATAAAGCACAATGACATTCACAGTTAAAGCCAATCTAATAGACATCATTTCAAAGGAAACTTATCCTGCGGAAGTTGTTATTTCAAATAAAAAAATCACTTCCATAAAAAGAATTGAGGAAACTCTAGAAACCTACATTTTACCTGGTTTTATTGATGCTCATGTTCATATAGAAAGCAGTATGCTTGTTCCGTCAGAATTTGCACGTATTGCGGTAAAACACGGAACGGTAGGAACCATTTCTGATCCGCATGAGATCGCAAATGTTCTGGGAATTTCGGGTGTAGATTATATGATTGATAATGCACGAAAAGTTCCGTTTCACTTTTATTTTGGAGCTCCTTCTTGTGTCCCTGCGACGAATTTTGAAACTGCAGGAGCAGTTATTAATTCTGACGACATTGATCAATTATTAAGCAGAAAAGAAATTGTTTATCTAGCTGAGATGATGAATTTTCCTGGTGTGATTTATAATGATGAAGAAGTTTTAAAGAAAATCGCCTCTGCCAAAAAACACAACAAACCAATCGACGGTCACGCTCCGGGATTAATGGGTGAAGGAATGAAAACCTATTTCGATGCAGGAATTACTACTGATCACGAATGTTTTGGTCACACCGAAGCTTTGGAAAAACTGAAACATGGCGTAAAAATAATGATCAGAGAAGGAAGTGCTGCTAAAAATTTCGATACCTTAATTCCGTTATTAAAAGATTTTCCGGAGCAGATCATGTTCTGCTGCGATGACAAACATCCTGATAATCTGATTGAATCTCACATCAACGATCACGTAAAAAGAGCTTTGAACGAAGATCACGATTTATACCATGTTTTGCGCGCAGCTTCTTATAATGTTGTGAAACATTACAATTTACCAATCGGATTGTTGCAGGTAGGTGATAACGCAGATTTTATTGAAATTGATAATATAGAAGATTTCAATATTTTAAAAACTTACATCAGCGGTGAATTGGTTGCAGAGAAAGGGAAATCTTTCATACAGTCTTTTGAAGCTCCGATTGTAAATAATTTTAATTGCAATTTTAAAACACCTGCTGATTTTAAAATAAAAAGTGAAGGTGAAAAAATCCGTGTAATTGAAGCGTTGGACGGACAGTTGATCACGCACGAAATTCAGACAGAAACTTTAGTAACTAAAGGATTTGCCGAATCAAATATTGAAGAAGACGTTCTGAAAATTGCTGTTGTAAATCGCTACAATGATGCACCAGTTGCAACCGCTTTTATTAAAAATTTTGGTCTAAAAAGTGGTGCAATCGCATCTTGCGTTGCCCATGATTGTCATAATATTGTCGTTGTAGGAACAAATGATGAAGATATTTGTAAAGCGGTGAACGCTGTGATCAAAGCTAAAGGAGGAATTTCACTTGCAACAGAAACTGAAGAATTGGTGTTGGAATTACCGATTGCCGGAATTATGACCCATCTTCCTGCGGAAGAAGTGGCAGAATTATACATCAAGTTAGATCGAAGAGCCAAAGAATTGGGAAGTAAACTGAGAGCACCTTACATGAGTTTATCATTCATGGCACTTTTGGTTATTCCTGAATTAAAATTGAGCGATAAAGGATTATTTAATGGTAAAAGCTTTGAATTTACGGATGTTTTTGTGAAATAACCTTAATTGTTCAACTCTTTTAGAAAATCACTTTCTACAAAACTGTCTTTAGCAGCTTCATAACCGATGTTGTAAATCTGCTCGAGACGGTCTTTTTTTCTTTCGAAATTTCCGAAAGCAGATAGATCTTTTGAAGAGATTAGCCAATCACAATATTCAAATTTTACTTTTTCAACTCTGTAAGAAAACAAATCGAAAGAGCGCGAAACGATAGATTTTATGGTTTTAAGATCGGAAATTTTAATGTCATGTGGTGGCGAAACAAAAACTCCAATCAGTTTATCGCAGTCATCTCTGATGATATCCGCCGGAAAATTATTGAGAACTCCCCCGTCGCAATACATTTGTTCACCCAAAATATAAGGTGTTGTAATTCCTGGGATCGAACAGGAAGCAATCATTGCATCAATCACTTTAAAATCTTTATCAAATATTTTCTCTGTCCCTGAAACCAATTCCGTCGCAACAATTCTTACTTCCTTATCCAGATCACCAATTTTCATATCCTGAAAAATCGGCTTTAGATAATTGGCAAAAATAATCGATGAAACCAAACCTGGCTGATTAAACGTAAAATGTTTCCAGTTGAAAAAATAAATGGATTGGAAGAAATCTAAAATTTCTTCAGGCTTTTTTCCTATTGCGTAAAGGCAGCCGACAATCGATCCTGCACTACAACATGACAAAATATCAATATCAATATTTTTCTCGCTGAGGAATTTCAAAACTCCTGCATGAGCAATACCTTTTGTACCACCTCCCGACAAAACCAATCCTGTTTTTTCAAAATTCATTGAATAAATTTAATGAAAACTCTCTGGAAATTTCATACTAACTATATTAATTATTATGCGTAACTGATTAATCTAATTTTAATAGTAAATAAGTTTAAGATGCATTAATTTTTAGAGTAGTAACAGCTTACAAGCTTCACATAATCATATTCCTCAGACTTTGGTCTTTCTATATTATGTTACATTTCTAATCATCAAAATAAAATATTGAGAGCCTTTGTTTAAAAATAACTCAAAAAATTTCAAGAGATTTTTCTATTCCCCAACCCTAAAGGGAGGAAAAATCACTTGAAAATTTAAATACAATTATTCCCTTTAGGATAGGGGAAATCAGTTTTGATTAAATTTAGACAACCCCTAAATTAAATTTTGTTTTCATCACTATAACGTAAAAAAGCCCAGATAAATCTGGGCTTTAGGTATATAATAAATTATAATTTAAAATTAAATGTGAATCACTTCACCATATGCAGCTGCAGCAGCTTCCATAATGGCTTCAGAAACCGTTGGATGCGGGTGAATAGATTTAATGATTTCGTGACCTGTAGTTTCCAATTTTCTTGCAACAACAGCTTCGGCAACCATATCAGTTACACCTTCACCAATCATGTGACAACCTAACCATTCTCCATATTTAGCATCGAAAATTACTTTAACGAAACCATCTGTATTTCCGTTTGCAGTAGCTTTTCCGCTTGCAGAAAGAGGGAATTTACCCACTTTGATTTCGTAACCTTTTTCTTTAGCCTGCTTCTCAGTAAGACCAACAGAAGCAACTTCAGGGTGACAGTAAGTACATCCAGGAATATTACCGTAGTCGATTTTCTCAACGTGCATTCCTTTGATTTTTTCTACACAAGTAATTCCTTCAGCAGAAGCAACGTGCGCCAAAGCCTGAGTAGGGATGATATCTCCAATTGCGTAATAACCCGGAACTGAAGTTTCGTACCATTCGTTGACCAAAACTCTACCTTTATCTGTCTGGATTCCCACTTCTTCAAGACCGATGTTCTCGATGTTGGCAGCAATTCCTACAGCAGACAATAAAATATCAGCTTCAAGAGTGATGTTTCCTTTTGCTGTTTTTACAGTCGCTACAACACCGTTTCCGCTTGTATCAACGCTTTCAACAGATGCGTTGGTCATGATTTCAATTCCTGTCTTTTTCAAAGATTTCTCCAAGTGTTTTGAGATTTCTTCATCCTCCACAGGAACGATGTTTGGTAAGAATTCAACAACAGTTACTTTCGTACCCATTGTATTATAAAAGTCAGCAAACTCAACTCCGATTGCTCCAGAACCTACAACGATCATAGATTTTGGCTGCTCAGGAAGAGTCAATGCCTGTCTGTATCCGATTACTTTTTTACCGTCTTGAGGCAAGTTTGGCAATTCTCTAGAACGAGCTCCGGTAGCCAGGATAATGTTGGTTCCTGTATATTCAGTTACTTTACCTTCTTTATCCGTTACAGAAACTTTTTTACCCTTCTGAACTTTAGCGGTACCAAGAATTACATCAATTTTGTTCTTTTTCATCAAGAACTCAATTCCTTTGCTCATCTTAGAAGCAACGCCACGACTTCTCTGGATCACATTCGGAAACTCAAAACTCGCTTCCACTTTATTTAAACCATAATCTTCAGCATGATTGATGTAATGAAAAACCTGGGCAGACTTCAACAAAGCTTTCGTTGGAATACATCCCCAGTTAAGGCAGATTCCTCCTAAACTTTCTTTCTCGATAATTGCGGTTTTGAAACCCAACTGTGCTGCTCTGATTGCTGTAACATATCCACCAGGACCACTTCCGATGACAATAATATCGTAATTCATTAGCTTAAAATTTTTATGCGAATTTAAGGAAAAATATTGACGAAAACGAAAAGCAACCTTATCAAGTTGCTTTTCCTATTTTTATTTATTTTTGTTCTGGGAAACCCTCCAGACAATTCCGCTGACATCATCTGCAACGAGTAAAGATCCGTCTGCAATCTGTAAAACACCAACCGGTCTTCCGTAGACATCGCCTTTTTCTCTATCTGCAATAAAGCCTGTCAGAAATGGCTCGTAACTTCCTGAAGCTTTACCATTTTTAAATGGCACAAAAGCCACCTGATAACCAACAAGCGAAGATCGATTCCAAGAACCGTGCTGTCCGATAAAAGCTCCGTTTCTATATTTTTCTGGGAATTGGTTTCCTGTATAAAAAGTTAATCCTAAAGATGCGGTGTGAGCTCCCAAAGGAACATCCGGAACAATTGTTTTTGCAACCAGATCAGGTTTTTCTCCTTTTCTTCTAAGATCTTCATGTTTTCCGAAATATGCATAAGGCCATCCGTAAAAAGCATCTTTTTTCACACTCGTCAAATAATCCGGAACCAACTCATCTCCTAATTCATCTCTTTCGTTCACGACAGTCCATAACTCTCCTGTGGCAGGGTTCCAGCTCATTCCTACAGGATTTCTGAGTCCCGCTGCAAATATCTTTTCTCCGCTTCCATCAGGATTTACTTCCAAAATATTAGCTCTTCGTACCTCATATTCCATTCCGTTTTCACCGACATTACTTCCTGATCCTACTGAAATGTAGATTTTAGAATTATCTTTATTTGAAATTAAATTTCTCGTCCAGTGATTGTTATAACCTCCCGCCGGAAGATTGACAATTTTTTTACCTGGTTTTGTGATTTTTGTTTCTCCTTCTTTATAAGGATAAACCCAAAGACCATCAGTATTTGCCACATAAAACTGATCTTTGATAATCAACATTCCGTAAGGCTGATTCAAATTATTAAGAAAAACAGAAGATGATTCTGCCACTCCGTCTTTATTAGCATCTCTGTAAAGAATAATTCTATTCGCAGATTTTCCGCCAACTTCGGCATCGCTTTTCCCGCTGATGTCATTCTTTACTTTTTCTGTTGTTGATCTCTCGGAATTGGAAAGCACCACAAAAATATCTCCGTTCGAAGCCTGAATCATATTTCTAGGGCTTTTAATGTTTTCAGCAAATCTTGTTACTGTAAAACCTTCGGGAGCAACCGGAGTTTTTCCCGATGGCCATCCGATGACATTACTGAATTTGTTTTTAGAGCTTTTTTCGTCCGGAGCAGGTAACTGTAAAGTATCAGTTTCGGTTTTCACCTCGTCTTTCTGTGTATTTTCAGCACTTTTCTTGTCTTTACAACTTACAACGAGTGCGAGTACAATGGGTAGAATAAATTTTTTCATAAATTTTATTGAGTGATGATGAATTATTAAGAATGATAATCTAATATTTCCATTTTACGAACAAAAACCATTCCTTTAAAGCTTCACAGCTGCTTTACGAAAAGAAAACAGATTATATTTTATAAATTAAATTGAGCATAAATTAAGTCTTACTGTTTAATTTTAAATAAAAAAAAGAAAACACAAAATGCATTCTCTTTTTCAATTTATTTAAAAATAAGATTTTCCTGATTATTAAAAATCTTAAAGCTGATAATTATCTCGTACCGTTCAGTAATTTCCTTTCATTCTGATATCTCATATTCAAAGCTTTCAATTGCTGCTGTTTCATCTTTTTCGTAGCAACCGGATGATTCATAATCATTTTTTTCTCAGAATTATATCTTTTCTGCAATTCTCGAGATTTACTATTTGTCAGTTGGGTTTTTGAAGGATGAGGCGGAGCAGGCGGACGTTTTTGTCCATAAGCGCTCACTGATAGTCCAAATAACAATACGGTTGATATCAATAATCTTTTCATAACGCTTTATTTTTGTCAAATGATTTTAAAATGATTCATTCAGATTTAAATGTAACATTACATATTCCATACCACATCTTATTCAACTTCAATATTTTGCTTTAAGGGTAAATTTTTAGAAGAATTCCCTACCATAATTCTGTACATACCTTTTTCTACGATCCAGTTCATTTTTTCATCTAAAAATTTCAATTCCTGAACCGGAACTTCAATTGAAATTTGCTTTGATTCTCCCGGCTTCAATTCTACTTTTTGGAAACCTTTCAACTCAATAATCGGTCTGGAAACCGAAGCCAGCAAATCTTTTATATATAATTGAACGACCTCGCTTCCTGCTTTTGAACCTGTATTTTTCACATTAACTTTAGCAATTATTGTTTCGTTTTCAGAATATTTTGTTTTATTTAATTGTAAATCAGTGATTTCGAAAGTTGTATAACTTAATCCGAAACCAAACGGATACAATGGCTCACCGCTCAAATCATAATAATCATTTCCTCTTCCTGTCGGGTGATGATTGTACGTTAAAGGCAACTGCCCTTCGTCAATTGGGAACGTAATCGGCAATTTCCCGGATGGATTTTCTGCTCCGAAAAGCACTTTTGCAACGGCATTTCCGCCTTCTTCACCGGGATACCAAACATTTAAAATCGCCCCAACTTTATCCTTCCAATTTGTGGTTTTTATCGCAGAACCGCCAACCAAAATGACTGTTGTTGGTTTATTTAATAATGAAACTCCATGTATAAATTCCTCCTGATTTCCGGGCAAGCTTAATGAAGAACGATCCTGAAACTCCCCTTCATGAATTCCTGCTGCAATGATAATGTAATCTGCCTCCTGAGCTAATTTAAATGCCTCATTAAAATCCTTCGAATAATCATTCAGAACGTAATTCCAAATCAGTTCAATATTTGCTTCTCCCCTATTTTCATGGAACTCAACGACAATATCAGATTTTTGACCTTTCATAAAATCTATATTAACAGTCTTGGTGGAATAACTCAACTTTTCCCAATTGTCGATCATTAATTTTCCATTTAAATACAATCTGAAACCATCGTTTCCACGCAATCCAAGCTGATATTTTCCAGAATTCGGAACTGCTAATTTTCCTGTCCAGCGAACGCTGTAATTGTCAGGTTGCAATTTTTCAGGATTTGGGGAATATAAAGTCCATTTGAAATTCAATTGTTCGTCCTGTCTTTCAAAAACCGGATTTCCTTTTAAATCAGAATTGGAAAAATAACTTCCCATCAAACCTTTTTCATTTTCTGAAGATAAAAACTCGGTCGGAACGGTAGCGAAATTTTTCAAATCCCAGTCAATTCCTTTTGAATAAATGATTTCAATATTTTTATTTTTAACGAAATTTTTAATTCCATCCAAAATACTCACCTTCTTATTCCCCGGCCCAGAATAACCGCCTAATCTTGCATCGACAGCATCTCTTCCAACCACCAAAATCTTTTTCACCCTTTCCGAAATCGGAAGCGTTTTATTTTTATTCTGAAGCAAAACGAAAGATTCAATCGCTGTTTTTTCTGCTAAAGGTTTGTAATTTAATTTCTTTAATTCCGAAATGTCTTTATCAGAAACGTAAGGATTTTCAAACAAACCCAATTCAAATTTCGCCCGTAAAACCCTCGAAACTGCATCATCAATCCTTTCCTGAGAAATTCTTCCATCCAAAAACGGCGGAATAAACAATTTATAATGGTTATATTCTGTCTGGAAAATCACATCAAGTCCTGCAGTGATCGCCTGTGCAGAAGCATCGTCGTAATCTTTTGCTGTATAGTGCAATACATTTGCGCCACCCACTGCACTTGCATCACTGATGACAAAACCTTTGAAATTCCATTCGTTTTTTAATTTTTCGGTCAATAGCCAATGATTTGCTGTTGAAGGCCTTCCATCAAGCAAATTATAAGAAGTCATCACAGAGCGACTTTTTCCTTTTTGAAAAGCTTTTTGAAACGGAATCAAATGTGTTTCCTCCAAATATCTTTTGCTCCAATGAATTGGATATGAATCTCTTCCGCCTTCGCCAACATTCGCTAAAAAATGTTTTGGAGTGGTAATAATTCCCTGATTTTCAAATGAACTGACAAAATTCACCCCCATCACCGAAGTCAAAAACGGATCTTCACCGTATGTTTCCTCCGTTCTTCCCCATCGAACGTCGCTTGCCAAATTCACGACAGGAGTTAAAATCTGACGAATTCCTCTCAATTTTGACTCTTTTGCAATCGCAGTCGAAACTTCTTTCATCAACTTCGGATTGAACGTTGCCGATAAACCAATCGCCTGCGGAAAAGCCGTTGCTCCTTCACGCATCAATCCGTGTAAAGCCTCATCAAAAGGGATAATCGGGATTCCCAATCTTGATTCTTCGACAAAGTATTTTTGAATATTGTTAATCTTTTTCGCCAATCTCTCTGCATTTTCATTGGCATTATAAGTCAGCATTTGACTGGCAACGCCACCGCCTTGATTTCCCGCACTTACCTGCAATCCGAAAATTCCGTGAGAATATTGACCTTTCGGAACATTGTCTAAATCTCCTGGGATCATGAAGCACTGCCAGAATTTTTCTTCGGGAGTCATTCTTTTCAGCAAATCCTGAACTCTGGCTTCAACAGGCTGTTTTGAATCTTTGTATAAAGGTTTTTGTGCAGAAATAAAAACAGAACTCAACAATGAAATTCCTATAATTGTAAATCGAAGTTTAAAACACATCGCAAAAATAATTTAGTTTAAAAATCTATTCTTTTGTCTTGAAACAAAAGAACCAAAAATTCAAGACTTGGTACTCTCAGCTAAAAATTAAAATTTAATCCTAAAATTTCCAAAACTTGCGGGAATTCAATATTCGTTCTTCGTTTCAATATTGGTGTCGCGCTTCAAACAATGAAAATTTCTTAACGGATTAAGTTTTAATTTTCTTAACGCTTCGATTTCCTAAGTCGTTTTAAGACAGTTGATAGTTATTGTATAATTTGAATTACGGTCGAATATTTTAGCTGAGTTCTTTTCTCTGGTAAAGTAACTTCAAGTGAATTTCCCGATTTCTTCCATTGAATTTTATTATTTATTCCTAAAACTTTCAAAGATTTTGGTTTGAAATTTTCAGGAATTGAAAAATTTAATGTCAATGGAGACTGATAATTTTCTTTTTCATCCAAGTGAAAAACATTGATCATTTTTCCGTCTTTGCTTTGCGTATAATAAAAATTTCCGTCATGATAAGGCGCCACAGCTCTTGTTGCAAAAACTGCAGACTGATTTTTATCCATCCAAGTTGAGATTTCTTTTAATCTTTCATAAACAATGGCATCATAATCTCCGTTGGATCCGGGAGCGATATTCATCAGGTAATTTCCGCCTCTGGAAATTATTTTAACTAAAGTTTCAATGATTTTCTGAGACGATTTATAATTGTCATTCGGAACATACGAAAATGAATCTCCCATCGTGATACAACTCTCCCAAGGAATTGAAAGCGGCTTTTCAGGAACGGCTTGTTCGGGCGTTACATAATTTTCCCATTTTCCGGGAACGGTGCGATCTACAACAATAATTCCGGGTTGGTTTTTGCGAGCCATTGTTCCGATTTTATCCATGTCAATATCCTGTTCAACCTTGATGGTTCTTTGCCATTCTACTTTTGGATCAATGGTGTTGAATGGGCGAACCCAACCTCCGTCCAACCATAAAATATCAATTTTACCGTAATTTGAAGTAATTTCGTTTAACTGATTAAAGGTAAACTTTTTGAAATTCTCCCATCTTTCAGGATATTTTTTGGGATCGTAATTTACATTTCGATCTTTCGGTGGAAAATACGACCACCAATAATCATCAGAATGCCAATCTGGTTTTGAAAAATAGGCTCCGATTTTGAAACCTTCTTTTAGGAATGTATTGAAAATCTCTTTCGTCACATCCGCTTTTGGATTTTTGGAAAAAGGTGTTTTTGAAGAAGTAATTTTATAATCAGACTGTTGCGTATCAAACATTGTAAAACCATCGTGATGTTTCGTTGTGAACACCACATATTTCATTCCTGCTTTTTTGGCTGCATCTGCCCATTTTTGTGGATTAAATTGGGTCGGATTGAAAGTCGTCTGAAGATTTTCATAGTTTTTCACGTATTCATTGTAAGATTTTCCGTGTTCGGGTTTGCGTTGCGTCCATGATTCATCTTCAGGGCAAAGACTCCAGCTTTCGACAATTCCCCATTGGCTGTACGTTCCCCAATGCATGAAAAGTCCAAATTTTAGATCCTGCCAATTTTCAAGATTTTGTATAACAAGTGGATCAGTCGGCTTTTGATAACCTTCCGAAACATTGTGAGCCTGTGAAAAAAATGTAGATGAGAGTAAAAGTGACGAGAGAAATAGGGTTTTCGTTTTTTTACTTAACATAAAGTTTTAGTTTTTGCTAAAGTACTGTTTAAGCACAAAAGGCGCAAAAGTTTTTTATAAGTAAGAATTTTAGATTATCTATTTGGACAATGTTCTTTTAACACATGAGGCACATGAGTTTTAAGTTTACACCTTTGAAAATATTTTAGAACACATTGGTTTTGAAAATCTTCTACTCGTGTGGCTCTTTTTAAACTAAATACTTTTTTGTTTTCACAATGACTTCAGAACCTTCAGCTAGCATTACAGATAGAGGTTCCTGGTGATTTAAACTTTCAAAATCTTTACCGTAAATTTTGTTGAAACAGATTTCGAGTTGGTGATTTTTGACTTTGTACCAATCCCATTTTGGATGACAGACTTCGTATTCCGAAGTTTTGTCAGGTCTTTTTGTAAAGCCATAATAATGCTCTGTGATAAATTCAAATTCTGACTCATTTTCAATTGGTAGTGCATTGTTGTCGGCCGTAATTTCAATGGAATGCCAATTTTTGTCTTTCCAGGAATATTTGATCATGAAATCATTTTCGCTAAGCTGAATCTGATTTTTCATACGCATCGTTTTATAATGTTCTCCGTAAATTGAGTTTGCCACAAAACTTAAGGCAGGTTTCGGAACAATTTCTTTGATGAAAACCACTCCTCTTTTCCACTCATTTCCTTCTTTTTTCTTCACATAAAATCTAAGATTTACCTCCTCAAAATTTCTGTGAAAAGGAATCGGAAGTCCTAATAATTTGGTATTTAAAAACATGAAACCTATAAGACTTACATAACATTTGCCTTCGTAAAAATCGAGTTCAGTTCCTTTTGGAAGATATTTCATTAATATTTCGGGATCTATTTCGTAATTAATGATTGCTAATTTGCGCCATTCGGCTTTCAGGAAATTCATTGTTTTATTTTTAGTTGTTGGTTGAGAGTTGTTGGTTTATGTTCAAATGCTTCGACGAGATCAGCATGACATTGCGAATACTAACTGTTTTGAAGCTCGCTTCATAACAGTTTCTATTTTAATTTTTATTATTTTCTGCTGTTATTTTTATTAATTTGTTTCGTTCCAACAGGAAGTTTTTCATGTAATTTTTAAGAAAAAACTTATTGAATAGTTTTCCGATCATTCCGAATGGAGATTCAAATTCGAAAATATCGGTCATGATTGTGTTTTCGCCTTTTTGAGAAAAAATATGTTGATGTTTTAATGATTTAAAAGTGCCTTTCAACATGAAATCTGTGAACTGATAAGGTTTTTCCATGTTCACAATCTTTGAAGTGTGAGTTTGATAAAAACCTAAATGTTTGGCGCGCCAAGTCACTGTTTCTCCATTTTCAATCAAACCTGAAATTCTTCCGGCTATTGCTTTTTCACCTGTTTTAAAAGTTGACTTTTGGTGTAGATCAATATCTCTTGCCAAATCGAAAACTCTGTGGATATCGGCTTTGATGATGGTTTTTAAATGAATTGTTGACATTTTTTTATTTTATCGTTAATTTGTGTGATAGGATTTGCATCCTATCCTTTTGTAAGGCGTCCCCTTGGGACTTTTAATAGCGTTAAAAAGTTTGTTTTTTATCTAATTCAGGCAAAACCTCATCAATTCTTTTTGCAAGTTCAGGTAATTTAATCGTTGGGACTGCCGGGAAAAGATGATGCTCCATGTGATAAAACATGCTGAAGGTCAATTTATTTTTCCAAAATCCACGTTGTGTTCTTGCAATTTCCGGATGATTGTGGGTATCGTGATGCACTGTCCAGACTGCGAAAAATGCCATTAAAAGTTCTCCGAAAAACATAATAGAAATATGATAAATCAAAAAATTAATTTTAAAATAAAAAGCAAATAATACAAAGACTGAGATTGAAATGAGTTCCAAAAACATATTTCGCTTATACTTTTTATTTGCTAATTTAAATGTCATCCAATGAATTAAAAATAGATGTTTTGGTCCGTAAAAAATAGCTCCGTACCATTTCATTGAAGCAGATTTTCCTTCGTAATCTTCATCGGAAAGACAAAATTTGTGATGTCTGATGTGATTGAATTTAACCGCATGAATGGAAGCAATCATTGAAATACTATTCAAATACATCGAAAGCCAAGTCAGAAATTTCCCAGTACCCAATGAATTATGAAAACCATTGTGAACTTGTCTGAGCGCCGTCAAAAAGTAAAATCCTGAAAACGGAAGCGCAATTAAATAATATCCTTTAAAAGCCAAAAACAAAGAGATCAAAAGCCACGGAAGACTGATGTTATTTTCAATCAGCATTTCTTTTATGGAAAGACTTTTGAGATCTTTCCATTCTACTTTTTTTGTAAGTTCGAGGTGATTCATTTTTTAGTTTTTAAAGATTTAACCAAACAATTATTGCTAAAGCTGTCATTCTGAAAAGTACCCAAGAAATTGTCGGAATAAAATTTAATTTTAAAATCTTGCATCTTCTCAAATGTTCCCAAAACATGATGAAAACTACAATTCCAAAGTAAATAATTGATGAAATTGAATTTAGATTTAAAAATAAAGCCGGGATTAAAAGCAATGTTCCGATTAAGGAAACCGTCATCATATTTCCGAGATAATCCCAGAGTTTTTCTTTCAAATATGATTTTAAAAATACTGTCTGCCAAACAATTTGACACACACAAATAGTGAACTCTTTCAAAAAATAATGACCTACATTAAATCCTAATTTTGCTGTAAACAAACTCAAAATATACCCAGAGAAAAACACTACAAAACCCAAGTAAGCCAATCTATATTTCAAATTAAAATCCGGAACACAAGATTGTTCTGTATCATCTTCTTTTGAAGGAATAATCTGTTTTCGATTGTAAGAAACAAAAGAATACAGTTTTTTGAAAAACCAATACAGAGGTTGTATTCTCGCAATTTTTTCCAATAGTGGAAAGGAATTTCCAATAATCAACAGTAAACTGTCTACACCGTAAATAACTTCATTCTTATCATGGTTGACTAAAGCAATTTCGTTTTTTGCACGGTTAAAATCTATTAAACCTTTATTCTTAAAAGTTAGTTCTGTAAAAGCTTCTCTTCCGCTTTCGTCCAACATTCCGCATTTGGTGAAACCTTTTGAATAGAGGTTACACATCGGACATTCGTTGTCGTAGATGAGGGTGTGATTTTTGAGAGTTTTCATTTTTTAGCTTTAATTGGTTAAGAATTTTGTGTTAAAGATTTTTGATAATCTGTGTAAACAATAATTAAATAACAGATTGCTAAAATTGGTGTGAGAACAATTCCGAACATTAAAATAAATCCTATAAAATTCGCAACCCAATCTACATCTTCAAACACACTGACAATAAGTAATGAGATAAGAATGGTAAGACTAGCAAATGAGTAAATTTTGAATTCTGTGCTTTTTGAATAATTTTTTGAAAATATTTTGATTATAAAACTTACCGTGTGAAAAGCTGCCATCACAAAATATCCTATCCAACTATACCCTTTTTCAAACACAGCAATGTCTGTTATTAAAAGTATTATAAAGCTTAAAGCAACAAGCATTTGGATGTAGTAATCGATTTTTATAAAAGTTTTCATGGTATTAAATTTTAAAAAGTTATTCTTTTCGTTTTTCCTCCGAAATAAAAAATGAGAACTAAATGAATGATTAAGTTTTTCATAATTATAATATTTTCAGTAATTATTGAAAGTTTATGTGAAATAAAAAAGGATTTTGAAGTCCTTTCTATTTTAATAAGTTGGTGATCTTCCCGACCAGCCAATGATCGTCGCTTTTTATGGCGAGATCCATAATATTGTTGATTTTACTTGTCACGTTGCTAAAATCATCCATCAATTTGATAAATTCTTTCGCCTCATCAGAATTGTTGTCTTCTATATTTTTCAGTTCCTCAAGAAATGCAACAACAGGTTCTATTTCTCTTTTTCTACGCTCTTTTGTGATTTGCTTAAACAAGAACCAAACATCTTTTTCTGCAATGAAATACTCTTTCCGGTCACCTTTTATAAACTCTTTTTTCACAATTCCCCAATCCATCAAAGCCCGGAGATTCATATTGGCGTTTCCTCTTGAAATTTCAAGCAATTCCATCACCTCATCGGTTGATAATGGCTTTCCGTTTGCCAAAAGCAAAGCATGAACTTGTGCCATTGTGCGGTTGATTCCCCAACTCGTGGCAAATGTTCCCCAAGTCTGAATGTATTTTTCTTTGGCTTCTGAGAGTTTCATTTCTTTTAATTAGTGAGTTTAATAGTTAATCAGCTATGTAGTTCAATTGCTTAGACTGATTTTCTATTACAAATATAATCATAGTTTTTGAATTTTCAATAATATTTGAAAGTTTATTTAAATAAAAAAGAGACAATCCCATGAAATGTCTCTTTTAGAATTATTTTTGAATAGCTTCATAACTATCAACCAATCTCATAAACTCTGAACGATAACCTTCCTGATCTTTATTCTTCCCTTCTTTTGCCAAGCTTTTGATGGCATTAAGGTTCTTGTTCTTTATTAATTTCGAATCTCTTAACACCAAGCCAAACCACGCCACAGATGTTATAAATTTAAAATCTGGACTCGAATTTGAAATTCCTACAGCTGAATTTTTCACAATCTGACTGATTTCTATACTTTTTTCATTGTCCGGTTTTTTATATCTGAATTTTATGGTTGCTAATTCCTCGGCCGAAGCTGTTTTATTTTGATCTGCCGTTTTGCTGTATTTTAATTTTTGTTCTTTAGGTAAAAATTCGGAATTTACATTTGTAGGAATGATTTCATATAAAGCCGTTACGGTATGACCACTTCCCAGTTCTCCAGCATCAATTCTATCATTCTCAAAATCTTCATTTCTTAGTTTTCGATTTTCATAACCGATAAGGCGGTAAGATTTTACGTATTTGGGATTAAACTCAATCTGAATCTTCACATCTTTTGCAATGGTATAAATATTTCCGGCAAACTCTCTTCCCAAAAACTTATTGGCCTCCTGCAAATTGTCGATGTATGCATAATTTCCGTTCCCTTTATCAGCCAAAGTTTCCATTTTATTGTCTTTGTAATTTCCCATTCCGTATCCTAAACACGTTAAGAAAATACCAGACTTTCTTTTTTCTTCAATCAAAGTTTCAAGATTTGCAGCAGAAGATGCACCTACATTGAAATCTCCGTCTGTTGCGAGAACTACCCTATTATTTCCACCCTTGATAAAATTCTCTTTTGCCAATTTGTAGGCTAATTCAATTCCTTCTCCACCTGCAGTGCTTCCACCAGCCTGAAGTTTATTAAAAGCCTGCATGATTGTATTTTTCTCCGAAGCAGATGTTGAAGGCAAAACAACTCCCGCACTTCCTGCGTAAACTACAATCCCAACTCTATCCTGCGGTCTGAGTTGATTTAGAAGGATTTTTAATGATTCTTTCAGCAAAGGCAACTTATTCTCATCTGCCATTGATCCCGAAACATCGATCAAAAAAACTAAATTTGAATTCGGAAGGTTTGCCATAGAAACGTTTTTTCCCTGAAGCCCGATTTTCAATAATTTATGTTGAGAATTCCATGGCGAATCGCTGTATTCTGTATTAATTGAGAACGGCTGATTATTTTGAGGCTGTGGATAATCGTACTTAAAGTAATTCACCATTTCCTCTATTCTCACTGCGTTCTTATCTACAACTTGCCCATTATTGATCATTCTTCTAATGTTAGAATAAGAAGCGTTGTCAACATCAATAGAAAAAGTAGACACGGGCTGGCTCTTCGTCAACTCAAAAGGATTTTCCATCAAAGAAGCGTATTCTTCATCATCTTGATTTGTTTCTATATAAGTTTCATTTTCATCTGGAGATTCCTGAATTTTCATTTCTTTACTCACTACTGGCTCTTCCAAAATCATATCCAGCGAGGCTGCATTTACTGCTTCTTCTTTTTTCTTCTGACAACTTCCCAATGTGATCAATATTAGAATTGCTACACTTATTTTTTTCATATTATTTCATTTGTGATATTATTAATCAATCAATTTAGCATTTACCGCTAATATTTCTAAAATTAGAGAAAAAAAAGAAATCTCCGAAGAAATTTCTTTTTTAATTTTACTTTTTAGATACCTTATATTTTTCGACAAGGCTAATAAATTCAGCACGATAACCTTCTTCATCTTTACCCTTATTTTGCGCTGCCAGATTTTGAATATCACTGAGGTTTTTCTTTTTAATAAGTTTCGAATCTCTCAATACCAAACCAAACCATGCTACTGAAGATGAAAATTTAAAATCTGAACTTACTTTTGCATTTGAAACATTAGAATTTTTAACAATTTGAGAAATTTCTGCACTTTTTGATCCCGCAGGCTTTTTATAACGGAATTTTATAGTGGCCAATTCGTCTCCATCGTTTTGTCCTGATGAAGTTTTTGAATACTTTAATTTATTTGCCTTCGGTAAAAACTCAGAATTTACATCAGTTGGAATGACCTCATACAAAGCTGTTACGGTATGACCACTTCCTAACTCACCTGCATCAATTTTATCATCTGTAAAATCTTCATTTCTCAGTTTTCTGTTTTCATATCCAATCAAACGATAAGATTTTACATATTTAGGGTTAAATTCTATCTGAATTTTTACATCTTTGGCAATCATATAAATATTTCCGGCAAACTCCTTTCCCAAAAATTTATTTGCTTCCTGCAGATTATCAATGTAAGCATAGTTTCCGTTGCCTTTATCAGCTAAAGTTTCCATCTTATTGTCTTTGTAATTTCCCATACCGTAACCAAGGCAGGTAAGGAAAATTCCTGTTTTTCTTTTTTCCTCAATAAGCGTTTCCAAATCTCCTTTTGAAGAGTCTCCCACGTTAAAATCTCCGTCTGTTGCCAAGATCACACGATTATTTCCACCTTTTACAAAATTCTTTTTAGCGAGTTTATAAGCTAACTCTATTCCGGCTCCTCCCGCAGTGCTTCCACCTGCCTGCAACCTGTCTAATGCTTCAATGATTTTACCTTTTTCCTTCGCTGAAGTTGGTTCTAAAACCATTCCGGCGCTTCCGGCGTATACTACAATTGCCACTTTATCCTGAGGTCTTAATTGATCTAATAAAATTTTAAAAGATGATATTAATAAAGGTAATTTATTCTCCTCAGACATTGAACCAGAAACATCGATCAGGAAAACAATATTCGAAGTGGGAAGATTTTTCATGGGAATATTTTTACCTTTTAATCCTATTTTTAATAATTTGTGATTAGGATTCCAAGGTGCAGCACTGTATTCTGTATTAATAGAAAACGGGTCGTTATTTTTTGGTTGAGGATAATTGTAATTGAAATAATTGATCATCTCTTCTACTCGTACTGCATTCTTATATACTTCATCACCACCATTAATCATCCCTCTGATATTCGAATAAGAAGCGTTGTCAACATCAATCGAAAAAGTTGATAAAGGCTGATTTTTCGTTAATTCAAATGGGTTTTCAACCAAAGCATCATATTCTTCATTACTATAATCTCTCTCCTTAATGATTGTTTTTTTATTTGCTTTTTTAGCTCCAACATGATTATTATAAACTTTTCTTGTTGCATAAGAAATTACACGATATGAACTTTCAATCTCATAAGCAACCTGCATTTTCGGCTTCGGACAACCATTATATTCCGGCATTCCGGGAACTGTAGGACAGGCATCGTCTTTATCCAAAATACCGTCTCCATCTGTATCCGGCCAAGGACAGCCATTGTTTTCCGCTGGTCCTGCAACTGTAGGACACGCATCATCTTTATCAATCACACCGTCACCGTCAGTTTCCGGCCAAGGACAACCATTATTTTCTACAGGTCCTGCAATATCTTTACAGGAATCGTCGTTATCGGGAACACCGTCGTTGTCTAAATCTGGCCACGGACAACCTTTGTTTTCAATCGGTCCTGCAATTTCATGACATTTATCACGGCTGTTCTTCAGGCCATCCTGATCTTTATCTTTTTTAATACTTAATTTCTGAGATTCCTTTGTAGAATCGGGAACATTTTTGGTTTTGCAACTTCCTAGCAATGCTAAAGCAAATGTTGTCATCCATAATTTTTTCATACTCATTATTTTTTGCGAATACATTTAAATGAATTCATACTATTGTATAGATGCAAAAATTTGAAAAGGTTTCAGTGAAATTTAATTTAAGGTTCAATTTTAGCAGAAATTCCCCCATTCCAGAATTTTGCTTCCGGCATATAGTAGAGATATACATTGCTTGCTTTTCCGGTGTATTCTCCTGCAAATTCTACTTTTAAATCTAAGTTAATAACCTTTGTTTCGTTGGAATCAAAATGTTCCCAGTACAAAACCAAATAGTTATCAAAAATTTCATAGTAAGAAATCTGTTTTTTATCAATTAAATCTTTCAGTAAAGCATTTTGAAGAGTCAATCCTGCCGGAATTCCTATTTTGGCAGTTGTCATTGATAATTGTCCGTTGATTTTATTTTTCACTGTGACAGTCAATCGATTAGTTTCTCCAACTTTGGAAATGTCAGATTTCAGTTTTGTTTCTAATGTTACAGGAATATTTTGACTTTCCGGAGCTTTTAAGGTGTAATAATCATAGTCTAATTTGTAAGGTAAACCTTTTTTTGCTGCATAATCAACCAAGATTTCATTTTCTCCGGTTTTGAAAGCCGATGCAAAACTATTGTTTGAAGAAACTTCTGCTCCGTTCACTTTAACTTTTGGTTTTTCGTTTCCGTAGAGCATTTCATTTTTAGCAAAGAAATTCGATAATGTTTCCATAGCCAAAGCAGTTGCCTGAGTAGAACCGAAACCGTAATAACCATTGTTATTGATCAATTCATCTGCAACTTTTGCAATCTCCAACTGATGATCTTTTTCATCTTTCTGCAGCGCGATCATGTATAAAGCCAAAGTTTCAGCATTCGCAGATCTTCCTCCAGAACCAGTAAATGTGGTCTCCGTTTTTACATTTTTACTTTCATATTGCTGATTCAGAATTGTTATCAATGTTTTGTAATCTTCATTTTTTTCGAGATTCGCAGCTGTATTTGCCATTAAAGCCAATTGATAAGAGTCTTTTGTTGCCAAAACTCTCTTCATATTAATGTTGTAGGCATCCTGAATTTCATTTTTAAAACCAACTTTAGACAAAGCAAATAAAACATACATATTTCTCGCCCAAGACCGATCCGAATAAGGATATTTCATTTCATAAGTTCCTCTCACTTCAAACTGTCCGTTACTATTTTTCTTTGAGAGAATAAAAGATGATAAATTCTGAATCAATTTTGCATCGACATCTACATATTTTTTCAGCGCTTTAAATTCCAGCAAAGCAAGAGCTGACAAAGAAACATCAGATTCTGCATTGTTGAAATACCCAAATCCGCCGTCTTTATTTTTATAGCTCAGCATTTTTTGATAACCCTTTTTCATATTTCTGGTTACCTCATTTTCCGTAACGTAATTTATCTTTTTTACAGATTTTAAATAATCCAGAATAAAAATATTAGGATAAACTGTTGATGAAAGCTGCTCGAAACATCCGTGAGGTTCTTTTTTTAATCTTTCTAAATCTTCAAACATCTGCAATGCAGAATTTTCATATACATAATAAGATGACAGCAGACTTCCGTTGATAAAATCCGGAATATTGATTTTTAGATTTTCAGATTTGTTATTAATAATTGAATAATGATGCGGAAATCCTTTTTCTTCTACGTTGAAAGGAAGAATCATTGTTTCTCTGAAATCATCTGATATTATGGTAAATTGAATGGTGGATGCAGCAATATGATCGGTCTGCATTTTTACAAATAATCTTCCCGATTCTAATGGTTTTAAAGTTATTAAACTATCAAACTCCATATGTTTAACATAATTAGGAACAATGACACTCATAATCATTTTTCGGGTTTGGGAAGAATTATTTTTAATCACCACAGGAATCGTCATCTGATCAGTTCTCGTCAAATATTGCGGAATTTTAGCATCAATAAAAATAAGGCTTTGCGCAGAATACGTAGTTTCATCATGACCAATCAATCCTGAAGAAGAAATTCCTTCGGTCATAATTCTAAACGCAGAATTGGCATCAGAATTATAAAATTCTATTTTTGCTTTCCCATTTTTGTCGGTTTCTACAATGGGATTCCAATAGATGGTTTCTCTGTAATCGTGGCGATAAGCGGTATTTGTAGATTCATATTTGGGGTAAGAAAA
>Ga0302215_10000546_pt1 | contig 27728 bp, 29 predicted proteins | sample II_Fen_N3_1_FD_194580 | JGI IMG/M metagenome (GOLD analysis project Ga0302215, IMG submission 194580) | Peat permafrost microbial communities from Stordalen Mire near Abisko, Sweden - II_Fen_N3_1 | ecosystem: Environmental > Terrestrial > Soil > Wetlands > Permafrost | place: Sweden: Abisko... | reverse complement strand
AACGGAAGATTATAACTATTATGCTGAATACTTCAAAATAATGGGCAACAAACCACCAATTGTTGCGGAACAAATTTAAAACGATGCGGCGAAAAAAAAAAACGATGCGCATCAAATCATCAATCGTTGCGCATCAGATTTATTTTTTCAATCGGATCAGGATTTTACTTCGCTCTCACCACAAAAACGCCAGTCGTATTTTTCGAATCTTTCAGATAATCGGCCAGCGGAACCTTGGTCGTTCCCACTTTTCCACCTGACAATGAAGCATGAAGCAAATAAACTCGTCCATCTTTCTTGAAAAGTATTCCCACGTGCGAAACATCCATCCCTGGTATTTTGGTCACGAGTGCTACAATGTCACCATCAAGCATATCTTTTTCATGAATGGCAATTTTCTCCTTTGGGATAAAGAAAAACGGTTCTGCAGTAACGCGCTTTTCAATAAGTTTTATCTCCTTTATTAATACTGGATTTGCTTTTAGCTGCGGATAGGAATCAGGATGAGTGCCCATAAAGTTAAGGACAATGTGACATTTTACACCCCCAATTTTCGAAGACACATCTTCAACGATTCCTTTCTCGGCATTATTTGTAATCCATTCGCCAAAGTAATGCAACCGGCTCACATACCCGTTAAGTTGTCCGTTTCGGTACCTGATCTTTTCAAGTTCGTTTGTAAAACTTTCAAACGTTGGCTTTCCACGTTTAATCGCTCTGGCAATTGCCAGGCAATTCTCAGCAAATGTGGTGCAGTCGAGTTCGCGTAAATTAATTACAAGGTCTTCCTCAACCGTGCGATCCAGTGTATTTCCGACATAGGGTGTTCCTATAAAATCGTTTCCGATCTTCAGCACCAATTCGCCGGTGGAAAGGTTACTGTCCTTCGAAAACTTCTCGAATTTCTCCTGGAGCAATACCTTGTCTTTTTCGGTGACAATGATTCTGGGTGCAGCAACCAAAATATTGATTGAGAAAGCTCCTAAGAACAACAGTAAAATTCTAATCTTTAAGGTAATCATCATTAATTGATTATTCAATTAAGTCTATTTATAGTCCACTGTTTTTCTTATTCAATCTTCAAACTTTTTTGATACAAAATCTCCGGATCAAAATCAGCTTCATTATCCCATTCAATAGAGTCAAAACTTGTTCTTACCGTCTTAAATAATCGTAAATCCTTTAATTCCTGAAATATTCCAAAATCAAGAAATGGTTTCATATCAAATAGCCTTTTCTCTCCATTTTCAAAAGTCAAATGAAGAAGGTAATTATCCTGTGGTTTTACTTCTTTAATTGCTAAGTACATTTTCAATTATCTTAAAGGTTCAATTTGAAATGGTTTCTCAAACACTAACTGATCGTTCTCTAAAATAGTGGATACTCTGCTATTTATGCCTCTTCTTCAATTCCCGGGCAATATCTTCGATACGATAACCTTTGTGTGATAAAAGAACAATCAAGTGATAGACAAGATCAGAAGCTTCGTAAAGTAACCGTTCGTCGTTTCCTGCCATTGCTTCAATCACTGTTTCAATCGCTTCTTCACCAACTTTCTGTGCCATCCGATTTAATCCATCTTCAAACAACGTGGTCGTATACGATCCTTGTGGCATTTCACGTTTCCGCTTGTCGATAAAATCCTGTAAATGTTTTAGAAACAAGATATCCTCAGCCTTATTCTCTTCGCCCCAGCAAGTATCGGTTCCTGTATGACAAACCGGACCAACCGGATTTACCTTAATCAAAAGTGTATCCTGGTCACAATCAGGTTGAATGGTAACGACCTTCAGGAAATTGCCCGACTCCTCCCCTTTTGTCCAAAGCCTGTTTTTCGTGCGGCTGAAAAAAGTCACCAACCCGGTCGAAACGGTTTTATCGTAGGCTTCTTTATTCATAAAACCCAACATCAAAACCTTGTTTGTGGTATTATCCTGAATTACAGCAGGAAGAATTTCACCTGCCAGTTTATTGAAATTAAGTTCCATATATTATTAATTGCATCAATTATTTGACTTTGCGATCTCTGCGTCTTTGCGTGAAAACTTTTAAACTCATTGATTAGCGGGAGATTTATTATTTGCCCTATCTCACACAAATTCCCTGTCCGCGAAGGTAGTTCTTTAGATCGGGAATGGCAATTTCATGAAAGTGGAAAATACTGGCAGCGAGACCGGCGTCGGCCTTTCCAAGCGTAAAAACATCGGCAAAATGTTCCATCGTTCCGGCACCTCCCGATGCGATGAGCGGAATCGTGAGGATTTCGGAAAGTTTTGCGAGCTCTTTATTGGCAAAACCGTTTTTAGTTCCGTCATGGTTCATGGAAGTAAAGAGGATTTCACCGGCTCCGCGGTTTTCAGCCTCTTTTGCCCACGAGAAAAGTTCTTTTTCGGTTGGAATCCTTCCACCATTAACGGTAACCGTCCAATAATCATTGACCTCACGTGCATCGATCGCCACGACAACAAACTGGCTCCCAAAATTACGGGCCAGATCATCAATCAGTTGCGGATTGCGTACTGCCGAAGAGTTGATTGAAATTTTATCGGCACCAGCCGCAAGCAAAGCTTCAGCATCTTTTATCTCGCTGATTCCACCACCCACAGTAAACGGAATATCAAGATTTTGAGCAATACGCCTGACCAATTCAACAAAGGTTTTGCGTCCTTCGTGCGTAGCGGTTATATCGAGGAAAACGAGTTCGTCGGCGCCTTGTTCTGCATAAAGCTTCCCCAACTCTACCGGATCACCAACATTGATGATATTTACAAAGTTGACCCCTTTAACGGTTTGTCCGTCGCGGATGTCGAGGCATGGTATAATTCGTTTTGCGAGCATTCTTTCTATTTTAAAAATTCCCTGATCTCTTCCATTGTAATCCTTCCCTCATAAATCGCTTTTCCAGTAATTACAGCCGGAATTCCGGCATTCTGCAATTCAAGAATATCAGCCATCGAACTGACTCCTCCACTTGCAATCAGGTAGGCATCAGGGACTGCAAGAAGAATCTTCTTATAAAGTTCGGTTGCAGCACCTTGCAACATTCCGTCACGACTAATATCGGTGCTGATGATTTTCCGGATTCCTTTTGAATGCCAGTTATTTATAAAAGTGAAAATATCTGTTCCGGTACTTTCCTGCCATCCGGCCACAGCAATCAGTTCATTTTTTGCATCAGCGCCAAGAATGATCTTATCTGCACCAAATTTCTCGATCCACCTCAAAAATATCTCAGGTGATTTTACTGCAATACTTCCTCCGGTTATCATCGAGGCACCCGATTCGAACGCAATTTTCAGATCTTCATCAGATTTCAATCCACCCCCAAAGTCGATAATCAGATCTGTTTCCCCAGCAATACTTTCTAATACCTTTTGATTAACAATGTGATGTGCTTTTGCACCATCAAGGTCAACCAAATGCAATCTTTTCAACCCGGCAGCTTCGAACATTTTAGCAACCTCGAGCGGATTTTCGTTGTAGATGGTTTTTTGCTGATAGTCACCCTGACTCAGACGAACGCATTTACCGTCGATAATATCAATGGCAGGAATAATTTCAATCTTCATATTGGTTAAACGATCAGATTTATAAAGTTTTCCAGGATTTTGGCACCTGTCTTACCACTTTTTTCGGGGTGAAACTGTGTGGCGTAAAAATTATCACGCTGAAGCGCCGCACTGAAAGGAACCAGGTAATTGCAGGTTGCAGCGGTATCAACTCCTGTAGTAGCGTAAAAAGAGTGAACAAAGTAGAAGTAATCCTCGTCGCTGATATGATCAAAAAGTGGCGTCTTTAGTCCGGAAATACTGTTCCAACCCATATGGGGAATTTTAAAGGAAGGCGAATCATCCTGCGAGAGAACAAACTTCTTAACTTTCTCCGGGAATATGCCCAGGCATTCGGTATCACCCTCTTCGGAATGAGCGCACATCAATTGCAAACCAAGACAAACGCCAAGCACAGGTTGATGAAGATCGCAAATTAAAGCATCAAGTTTATGATGCTTCAGATAACTCATTGTTGTAGAAGCCTCTCCTACTCCTGGGAAAATAACCCGATCGGCACTTCTGATTTCATCCGGATCGGCAGTAATCGATGCCGACACGCCAAGCCGCTGCAACGCAAAATCGACCGATCTAATATTTCCGGCATTATATTTTATAATTACAATCTTCATTCTATTATTTACTAATTACCTACTTAAGCAACACATCTATAACCCGCACCATCTCCTTAAACTCAGCCTCCTTAAACAGACGTGTCATAAAAACAATCTTACCCTTTTGGTCAATAATCACATTACGAGTCACACCTGCTTTTTTATCGGCAAAAATTCCGAAGACATCGGCATTGGGATCAATTGCTAAAGGATACGAAATTGCCATCTCTTTCTGGTATCTTTTGACCTTTTCGAGCGGTTCATCCCGGTCAACACCAAAGAGTAAAAAATTTGGATTCCGCTTGTTTTTCAGCCAAATATCTCTTTCAATAAACGGAATTTCTTTGCGGCAAACGCCACACCAACTTGCAGTAAATTGAAGCATCACCACTTTACCTTGCCAATCTTTCGAAGATACTTTTTTCCCATTAATCAGCATCATCGTGAAATCAGGGACGGTGTCACCAATTTTGATTTTATATTCGTAGTCAGTTGGAATTTCCTGACTTGGAATACCCTCAGATTGTGAAAAAGCATTCGTGAAAATCAACAAACCCACGAGGGCAATTTTGAAGCTTTTAAAGATGCTTTTCATTGTAATCCATTTAGTTGAACACTACGGTTCTGTTATTATACACCAAGACTTTCCGCTGAAGATGCTTGTAAATTGCTTCGCTTAAAACAATCTTTTCGAGATCACGTCCTTTGCGAATAAGACTGTCTATGTTATCAATATGAGATATCCGAACAACATCCTGTGTGATAATTGGACCGGCATCAAGATCAGTTGTGACATAATGACTGGTAGCGCCAATAATTTTCACACCACGCTCGTGTGCTGCGTGATACGGCTTTGCACCTGCAAATGCCGGTAAAAATGAATGATGTATATTGATGATCCGATTGGGATAATTGGCCACAAACTTATCAGACAATACTTGCATGTATCTCGCTAATACAACAAAATCTATATTGTATTGTTTCAAAATTTCGATCTCTTTCAGTTCCTGCTCCGCCTTATTTTCACTGTTTTTTTCGATCAACTGAAAATCAATACCGAAACTTTTTGCCACGGGCCTCAACGTATCGTGGTTACTGATTATTAACGGGATATCGGTCTCCCAATCGCCAGCAGTATATCTCGCCAAAATATCAAAAAGGCAATGCGACATTGTTGATACAAACACGGCCATCCGCGGGCGTTTATCGGAGAAATGGAGCGAAAACTGAATCGAAAATTTCTGCGCAATAAGCGTTTGAAAGTAATCTGCAATTTTTTCGCGGGGGATCGTAAATTTCGCCAATTCCCACTCCACACGCATATAAAAGATCACCTCTTCATGATCGACATGCTGATCGAGGTGTAAAATGTTACCATGGTTTTCGTTTAGAAATTCGGTGACCGCTGCTAAAATTCCCTGTTTATCAGGACAATGAATAAGTAGTATTGCAGTGTTCCTTATAACGGCATTTTTGCGAATCGATTGCATATATTTAGTTGAAAGTTAATAACCTTTGAAAACTTAAAGTACCCCCTTTGTACTTGGAAGTGATTGCACAAACGGATCTTTTCGGATTGCCATTTTCAATGCCCGTGCAAATGCTTTGAAAATTCCTTCAATCTTGTGATGTTCATTGGTTCCCTCTGCTTTAATGTTCAAATTAGCCAAAGCAGAATCAGACAATGACTTGAAAAAGTGGAAGAACATTTCTGTTGGAACATCGCCTACTTTTTCGCGATGGAATTTGGCATCCCAAACCAGCCACGATCTTCCGCCGAAATCAAGCGCAACCTGCGCCAGACAATCGTCCATTGGCAGGCAGAAACCATATCGTTCGATGCCGCGTTTGTCACCAAGCGCTTTTCGGATGGCTTCACCAAGGGCAATACCGGTATCTTCGATTGTATGATGTTCGTCAACAACCAGATCACCAATCACTTTTATTGTCAGATCGCAACCCGAGTGGCGCCCGATCTGATCGAGCATATGATCAAAAAATCCCAATCCAGTGGATACATCACATTTGCCCGTGCCATCTAATTTCAATTCAACGAAAATATCGGTCTCTGAAGTTTTTCTCCGGATTGTAGCGGAACGTTCGCCGATTGCAAGGAAACTAAAAATATCGTCCCAACTGTCGGAAACCAGGGAACATGATATATCTAATTTTTTAACCTCCAGTTCGTTACTCCGATTTTCAGGTGCAAAGAATATTCCTTTAGCCCCCATATTTTTTGCCAATTCAATATCAGTCGGACGATCACCAATAACAAATGATCCGGTGAGATCATACTCTCCTGAAAAATAATCCTTTAACATGCCAATGCCCGGTTTACGGTTGGGCGATTTTTCATCCGGCATGGAGGGATCAATATGAATATTACTGAATTTAATTCCTTCATTTTCAAAAGCCTTGAGCATCATTTGCTGAGCAGGCCAAAATGTCTCCTCCGGATAGGAGGAAGTTCCTAATCCATCCTGATTTGAAACGATCACTAATTCAAAATCAAGTAGTTTTTGAATATTATAAAGATTCCGGAATACGCCGGGAATAAACTCCAGCTTTTCCAGCGAATCAACCTGCATATCGCCGGAAGGCTCTACAATCAGCGTTCCATCGCGATCTATAAAAAGGACTTTTTTCATTCTTAATCTATATTTATTCTATTGCAGATCCTAAATTAATTCATCAAGTGCCTCAAATAATGTGGCATTCTCGGTGGGTGAACCGATACTAATCCGCAGACAACCTTCGCACAGAGCGATTGAAGAGCGGTCGCGAACGATAATTTTCTCATCGACAAGGTATTGATATATCCCCCGTGGATCGTGTGTTTTGACCAATACAAAATTGGCATCAGTTGGATAAACCTTTACCACAAACGGATACTTTTTCAAATTGGTAATCATTTTCTCCCGCTCTTTCAGGATGACAGCTACCCAATCGAGTTTTTGCTGTTCATCAGCAAGGAGTTCGAGCCCTTTTTGCTGGGTCAGAATACTGAGGTTATAGGGGTATTTTATCCGGCTCAATACCTCAATAATGGATTCCGAAGCAAACGCCATTCCCAGACGTAGTCCTGCCATTCCCCATGCTTTCGAAAATGTTTGAAGAATTACCAGGTTGGGGTATTGATCCAACAGGGGAAGAAAAGATTTTTCGGGACAAAAATCGATATAAGCCTCATCGACAACTACAATTCCGTCGAAATTTTTGATAATCCGCAACATTGCACGATTATCAAGCGCATTGCCTGAAGGATTGTTCGGAGAGCACAGGAAAATCATTTTGGTGTTGGCTGTTACCGCATTTAACACAGCATCAGCATCTAACTCAAATTCATCACTCAGCGAAACGAGGTTTACAGCAACATTATTTGTATCGGCTGCAACACGGTACATCCCATAAGTTGGATGAATAGAAACAATATTATCCTTTCCAGACTCACAAAAAGCCCTGAACAACAGATCGATCGGTTCGTCACTTCCGTTACCAAGAAATATTTTTGAAACCGGGATGTTTTTAATTTCGCCGACCCTTGTTTTCAGTTTTAGCTGACGCGGATCGGGATAACGATTCCATGGTGAATTGAAAGGATTCTCATTCGCATCAAGGAAAGCTACCGCCTCGCCCGAAAACTCATCCCTTGCGCTTGAGTAAGGTTTTAAGGATCGGATATTAGCCCTTAGTAATTTATTGATATCGAAACTCATACAATATTTTTTTTGTCATCACCAGTGTATCTTAACCAGCAATTTATTTCATCCTCAGTGTCGCTGCATTCTTGTGGGCAAAAAGTTGTTCGGCCTCTGCCATTTGCTCAATGACCGGCCCTAAATGCTTTATTCCATCTTTGGTAATCTCCTGAAATGTAATTTTTTTACAAAAACTGTCCAAGCCAATTCCGCTAAACGATTTAGCCCAGCCATTTGTCGGGAGTGTGTGATTGGTTCCTGAAGCATAATCGCCTGCACTTTCCGGTGAATAATTTCCGATAAAAACCGAACCTGCATTCGTAATCCTTTCTGCTAAACCGGCAGCATCTTTTGTTGCTATAATCAAGTGCTCAGGCGCATAAAAGTTAATCAGACCAAGCATCTCCTCTACATCATTCACAAGGATTGCACGACTGTTATCAAGCGCTTTGGCAGCCGTAGTTGCACGGGGAAGCTCTTTAAGTTGCTTGCCCATCACCGTTATAACCTCCTGGATCAGTTTCTCTTCAGTCGTCACGAGGATCACCTGACTATCAGGTCCGTGCTCAGCCTGCGACAGCAGATCGGCCGCAATAAATTCAGGATTTCCGGTTTCATCAGCCATCACAGCCACTTCCGAGGGACCTGCCGGCATATCAATCGCACAATCTGCCATGGAAACAAACTGCTTTGCCGCCGTGACCCATGAATTTCCGGGGCCAAATATTTTATTGACTTTTTGAATCGATTCCGTGCCATAAGCCATTGCTCCAATTGCCTGCATCCCTCCTATTTTATAGATCTCGGTGATATGGCAAATGGAGGCAGCAAATAATATCGCCGGGTGGATTTCTCCATTATGATCGGGTGGCGTGCAAAGAACCACATCGCGACAGCCAGCAATCATCGCCGGAATCCCGAGCATCAGAACCGTCGAAAACAATGGTGCAGATCCACCAGGAATATACAACCCAACACGCTCAATCGGAACCGATTTCTGCCAGCATTTAACACCCTGCATTGTTTGGATCACCCGGTGAGGAAACTTCTGTGCAACATGAAATGTATCAATATTTTGTGCTGCCACCCGAATTGCGTCCTGCAATTCAGGAGCGATTTTCCGGACAGCAGCCTTCATTTCGTCAACCGTAACCTTAAAGTCAGCAATATCGACATGGTCGAACTGATTTGTATATTCGCGGATTGCCGTATCCCCGTCTTCACGGATCTTAGACATTACTTCGCGCACGGTTTCGACTTTTTCAGAATTGTCAGCTGATGGTCGTTGCGTAATTTCAGTCCACGATTTAAGCAGTGGGTAACGGTAGATTTGCATGACAGGTTCGTTTTATAAAATCATTTTCTCAATTGGAATAACCAATATTCCTTCAGCGCCATTCTTCTTCAGATTACCAATCACTTCCCAGAACTCGCTTTCATTGATAACCGAGTGAAGTGAACTCCATCCACTTTTTGCCAATGGCATAATGGTAGGTGACGTCATTCCCGGAAGAACTTTGATAATCTGATCCAGTTTATCATTCGGGGCATTCAGCAGGATGTATTTTTTGCCTCTTCCTTTCTCAACTGCTTCGATGCGGAAGATCAATTCGTCGAGGATAACTTGCTTCTCTTTTGAAAGATTAGGAGTTGCAACGATAACCGCTTCTGAATCCATAATGTTCTGAATCTCTTTCAAACGATTGCTGACAAGTGTACTCCCTGAACTTACAATATCGAAAATAGCATCCGACAGACCAATTCCCGGAGCGATCTCAACAGAACCTGCAATGAAATGAATATCAGCATTGATGTTGTTCGCAGTTAAAAAGTCCTTCAAAATCCGGGGATAAGAAGTGGCAATTTTCTTTCCGGAAAACCAATCAAGACCAGCGTATTCGATATCCTTTGGAATTGCCAGCGACAACCGGCATTTACTGAATCCCAGATGTTTGATGGTATCAACCGTTTGTTGCTGCTCTGCTACCTCATTTTTACCGACTATCCCGATATCGGCGACCCCATCGGCAACGCACTGTGGGATATCATCATCACGCAGAAATAAAGCTTCCAGCGGGAAGTTTTTTGCAGGTGATATCAGTCGACGGCTACTTGACACAAGCTTAATACCTGTTTCTGTGAGCAATGCCATCGAATCTTCGTTTAACCGACCTTTGGTCTGAATAGCAATTCTTAAAATCGAATCCATGTGTTTAAATTAAAAAAGGCTTACCCGATGAATGAGGTAAGCCTTTGATTTGGTAATATGATTATGGACGTACCAACCCCGGCTCACCTTATGGTAAGTGATGATGAAGTCCTGTATGAATGCTGATCTTTGTCATTTTTATTTTAATAATGCAATATTAAGCAAAAATCAGGTGGAATTTTTCAATTCAGGAAATTGAATGTTAAATTTTAATTAATTGTATTTGCAATCGATTGCACGTTTCATATATTTGCAATTGGTTAATTAAACGCGACAATATGATTAAAAAAATGATTGCCCTGATTATTCTTGTTTTTGTAGCTTCGACAAGCTTCTCAAATACAGCGGATAATAAAAAACTGTTTTCTCCTGGCTACATCAAGAAAACGATGAAAAGTGTGACCGCCTGGCAACTAAAAAACCCAAAACACGATTTAACAGACTGGACAAACGGCGCTTTCTATGCCGGCGTTTCAGCGGCCTGGGAGACGACCAAATCGAAACCGATTTATCAGGCAATGATGGACATGGGCGAAGTAAATAACTGGAAACCAGGTAAACGGTGGTACCATGCTGATGATATTGCCATTTGTCAAACCTACGTTGATGTTTATAAAGTGGAGAAAAACCAGAAGATGATTCAACCTTTCATCGATACGCTGGCCATTTTCATGAAAAAACCGTATCCGACAAAGGGCGACGAGGTTATTAAATGGTGGTGGTGCGATGCTTTGTTTATGGGGCCTCCTGCCATCGTAAAACTTGGAGTGGCGACAGGCAATGAAAGTTATCTGAAATACAGCGATCAATTGTTCAAAGAGTGCTATGACCTGCTCTACGACAAAGATGAACACCTTTTTGCCCGTGACCTGAAATATGTAATCAAAAATGACGGAAAAGACATCCATGAAGCAAACGGCAAGAAAATCTTCTGGTCACGCGGAAACGGGTGGGTAATGGGCGGTCTTGTAAGAGTCTTGCAAGCGCTTCCCGCCAATTATGCAGGGCGAGATTTTTATATTGAAGTTTTCAAGGAAATGTCTGCTCGTTTGAAAGAACTTCAGCAGGCTGACGGAATGTGGCGTGCCAGTCTGCTTGATCCCGATTCATATCCAGGTGGTGAAGTTAGTGGGTCTGGATTTGATTGTTATGCAATCGCATGGGGAATCAACAACGACCTGCTCGACAAAGCAACCTACCTTCCTGTTGTCGAAAAAGCATGGATCGGACTGAATAAATGTGTCGGCAAGGATGGTCATGTTGGCTGGGTTCAACCAATCGGAGCCGATCCAAAGAAAAACTTTACCGCCGATAGCTGGGAAGTTTATGGAACGGGTGCATATCTTTTGGCGGGCAGTGAAGTAATTAAATTGAAAAGGTAAACCTTCGAAGGCAATATATAATTCTAATTACATCAGAGCCTGGCAGTTCATAGTAAACAGCTAGGCTTTTTTGGTGTTGTATAATTTAGGCAACAAAAAAGACATTAAAACTCAACCATTACTTAGTAGCCATATACCTGTTTATGATCTTTAATCCTTTTTTTAAAAAATTCGTTTAATAGAGGTTTGGGATTTCGGCACAGATAAACCTTTAAGCCATTTTCGCGAAAATATTCATCTTTTATTTCACCAATATCGCTGTAATTATTGAAAAGATTCGGAATATCACCTAAATGGTGATCCGTTATAATAAAATTTGTTGCTGTCAGTGAGTCTGGCGCCCAAAAAATGTAACTATCATTGACACAAATGGGTGCTGGAAGATGGTACTTTTTCCCATAAAAATCAATTGCACCAGCCTGCCCATAATCATTTGCATAAATTATACAGTCTTTTTTTTGATTGAGGTCTAAATTATTATATGCGACCGATACCAATGCGGCCAATTCATTCCAACCGGCCATATCCATATAATCCTGGGGAATCGGATAATACTCATTATTTTCATTGCGCATTGGTGCAGGGGTAAGATACTTTGAAAAAATATTGCAATATTTCCCCATTTGTACTTTTTGTAATAATGGTAAGCCTAAAGGCAAAAAAAGAATGGCCGTTATAAAAGAGGATGCCACTATTAGATAGCTGAAAACTTTTAGCTTACCAACAAAATATTTTTCAAGACAATAACCGCCAAAAGCAAACATCATGGTATAAACCCCAAGCGTATAATAGGGTTTGCCTTTTGAGATTAAAAATAGAAATACAACTAACAATAAAATGGTTCCAAACACGCTGTACTTCTTTTCAGCTCTTGAAAAAAGCACCATTATCAATCCGGGTAACCAAATTAAAATGGCCGTGAAATTCATCAATAGTTGTTCTAAAAGAAAGGTTAGTTTTGAAACGTAAACCAGTTGAGTGACATACAGTTCGCTCATATGGGTAATTACTGCAAAATTATGATTTATCTGCCAGATGATGTTTGGAGACATAATGAGCAAACTGATTAAAGCGCCATAAATCAAATATTTCGAAAACAATAGTTTTCTATGTTCACTGATTGCCAAGGCGATAAAAGTAGAAAAACCTAAAAACACGATTGAATATTTATTTAGAAACGCAACTCCAAAGCATATCTCAATCCATATCCAATATTTTGGATTTTGTTTCGCAATCAGCTTCAAAACGAAAAACAGAAACAGCATCCAAAAGAAAAGTTCAAAAACGACCGGCATAAACAGAGACCCGGTACGAAGCATTGCCGTTGAAATAATAAAGGCAAAGCAACTTGTAAATACGGCAAATCCTTTACCCCCGATTTCTTTTATAAATAAAGCGATTAATATAAGAGTGGAGGCACTAAATAATGCCGGAAATAATTTGACAAAAAACACCTCATACCCAAAAACATTTTTCACGATAAATGCCAGAAAAGACATAAATGGAGGAGTTGATGCAAATCCCCATGACAAGTGACTACCCATCGCAAAATACAACATTTCATCGCGATGCAATTCGTAATTAGTGCCGGTAAAAAAATGAATCAGTAGTTTTACTGTGACCAAGCTAATTGTTAATAACCAGAATGATTTATTATTCAAGTGATGCGTTGATTTAATGTTTAACAATAAATATCATTAAAATCTTTAAGCCTTCCCTTAAAGTTCGAGTTTCGCAGTCGTAAAGTAGTGGGCTGTTATGTCTTCGTCGCCCGATACGAACTTTGCCTGTGGATAATTCTTCTGAAATACAGTCCGCAAACCCATTTTGCGTATCAGACTGAAATGGAAGTAATCGATATCAATATTATTTAATTCTTTTTACACGAGATTTTATAACAATCGTTTCTGCGATTCGGTCATGAAGCGTCATTCGATTTGGATTCCAAAATACCTGATAAAAGCCAATCAACAATTCAAGGGTGGAAGCCACATAACCAAGGCTGCGCTCTATACAATGCCATATACCGATACGATGATGATAAATGGATACAATTTTTATTCCTAAAATTTTCTTTCCAATACTTTGTCCATTGGTGATGTAGGTAATTAAAGCAAAATAAATAATCGGAACAAATCCTAATAATGTTTTGAATAACAGGATTTGTGACTCTCTCATGTCCTTTGCTTCTATTTCAATATGAAAAATATTTACAAGTTTTATATTAGTTATACCAAGGCCAATCCAGTCATTTATCTTTCCTATCAAAAAAAATAGGAAAATAATTATTACAAAATCAATTATTATGGCCAATGATCTACTTGGGATAGTTGCAAGTGTCAGATCCTGGTCCGAAAACCATTCTTGTCGTTTCTGATATTTCATAATTTGGTCAATTAATATTTTTTCTATAGTTACGGCCAACGGTTAATAAAGTTTTGCGTTTTGGCATATCAAATGCACTCAAGCGTCTATATGTACAAAGATAACGAAAAGAGGGAATGTTTATTAGCCAATGAGAGAGGCAATAACAAAATGGACCCGTTAATTGCAGTGCGGTTTTGGTATCATTTATTCTTTGTTGTGTCAGCAAAGATGACCATGTTGGTTGGCTGCTGCCTGTGGAAGCGGATCCGAAGTAAAACTTTACCGCCAATAGCTGGGAAGTTCATGGAACCAGTAAATATCTTCTTCCTGGCAACGAAGTAATTAATTTGAAAAGATAGACAATTTAAGGGATTGCTATTTTTCTGATTGATTTTAAAGTCTGGTTCTTCGTAGGAAAAAGCCAGGCTTTTTTCTATAATAATTAAAATACCTATTTGAAATGTGTATCTAATTAGATACCTTTGATGAAAATTAATTGAATGCCGACAGTTGATTATATAAATGGAATTAAGATATGTGTTTACAATGGTGAACATCGACCGCCCCATATTCATGCAACCTATAACGAATACGAAGTTCTTATTGTAATTGAAAACTGGGAGATTTATGCCCGAGATTTACCAAATAAACAGTTAAAACTGGTATATGATTGGCTTGCCGGCAATTCAGATTGGGCATTGGAAGTATTTCAACAATTAAATCCGCATTTATCATGAGACGAAACATTAAAATACCACGGATTTTGAAAATTAACTGGATAAAGGATCTTTCAATCTCAGTTGTTTTCAACAACGGAGAATCCAGAATTGTGGACTTCAGGAAATTACTAAGTGATATTGGTATTGAAAAAGATTCACCAGCGTCAATTTTGTATAATGAGGAAGAATTTGAAAAAGCTGAATTGCTAAACAATACTATTTCATGGAATAATGTTGAGCAATTCATTCCTATGAAAAACAAAGAAAAACTCAAGGTTCCTTTTGAAATCGGGGCTGATGTATTACTTAAATATAGTCATCCCGAAAAATCAGATACCATGATTAAAATTGGCAAACTGGTTCGTGATGCGAGATTGAAATCAGGAATGTCTCAACAAGAATTAGCTTTAATTAGCGGAACTTCAAGAACATACATCTCAAGAATTGAAAACGACAGATCGGATATCGAATTAGCAACGTTGAAAAAAATAATAGAGACAGGATTAGGAAAGCGACTGGAAATCAAAGTAAAATAAGTCATGCTGATAGTTTTTCAACATAACTAATCATTCCTAAGTTTGTAATCAATACGGAATTTTATCAATTGTTTCATTCCATTTATCAAAAACTTTAACAGCCTCTTTCTGAAGTATTTGTGTTGGTTTTAAGATCCGTTTGTCGTTTGACAAGGAGAGTTCACGATAAAACAATTCATCATCGAATCCTGCACGTGCGGCATCATCGCGGTCAGCAGCATAATACAATTTCCCGATACGCGCCCATAGAATGGCTCCAAGACACATCGGACACGGCTCACAACTGGCAAAGATCTCACAACCCGAGAGGTCGAAAGTTTCCAGCTTTTTACAGGCTTCGCGTATCGCAACGACTTCGGCATGAGCGGTAGGATCGTTACTTGAGGTTACGCAGTTACCAGCCACAGCAACAATTTCACCATTTCGCACAACAACAGCACCAAAAGGTCCTCCATTCCCTGAAAGGAAATTTTCTTCAGCCGTTTTTATAGCTGTCAACATGTATTTTTGGTTATCTTCTGCAGGCATCAATCTTTGGTAATGAGGTATGTTAGGAACTAATTTCAGAATTTTAGTCCTTCCAAAAGTTTTATATACGTCGCTATTCCATCCTTAATTTCGTCGATCATGATGTATTCGTTAGGGGTATGCGAGCGTGCAGAATCGCCAGGTCCCATTTTGATGGAGGGATGCGGGATCACGGCTTGATCGGATGTAGTTGGCGAACCATAAACAGGCAATCCCATTGCTATTCCGCGCTGAACCAAAGGATGATCGGCATTTATTCCGGAGGAATTCAACCTGAAAGAGCGCGGATGGACTTCAGATTGAATCAATCCAGCGATCATCTGATAGGCCTCTTCGTTTGAATAATGCTCATTGGTGCGTACGTCAACCACAAAACGGCACGAATCGGGGACGACATTGTGCTGATTTCCGGCTTCGATTTGCGTTATTGTCATTTTTACAGGACCTAAAACAGTTGATTCGAGCGGGAACCGGAATGACTGAAGGATTTGAATATCGTTAATTGCCTTATAAATGGCATTTTCACCTTCATTCCGGGCAGCGTGACCAGAACGTCCTTTGGCTTCACAATCGAGTACCAAAAGCCCTTTTTCGGCAATGGCAATCTGCATCTGTGTTGGTTCACCCACGATTGCAATGTCAATTCTTCCCAACTGATCAAGAATGGAAGCAACACCATTTTCACCCGAAATTTCCTCTTCGGCACTTGAGCAATACAGGAGATTGTAGGGTAAATTGTCCGCATTAAAGAAATAGCGAAAAGTCCCGAGCAATGAAACTACAGAAGCTCCGGCATCGTTACTGCCAAGCCCGGTAATACGCTGGCCCTCAATAATTGTCTTAAATGGATCGTAAATCCACCCTCCGGCAGGACGAACGGTATCAATATGTGAGTTGAGTAAAATAACCGGTTTTTCGTCAGACCATTCTTTATTGCGCATCCAAAGATTATTGCCAATCCGCGATGGGTTTAGTCCCCAGCCAGAAAATTTATCTTCCAGATAATCGGCAACTTCTTTTTCTTCGCGACTAAACGAAGGGATTTCGATCATTGCTTTTAATAGCCCGACACTTTCGGAAGCAATTTGGTCGTATGTCATAGGTTGAGTACTAACCTTGTTCCTCTTAACCCTCCCGAAATACCTTGGGCATTTGTGATCACAACGGCACTGACACCTTTACGAAGTGCATTGAATCCATTCTCAAGCTTTGGAATCATTCCACCGGAAATCACCCCTTTTGCTTTCAACTCTTCAAACATTTTAGGGTCAATTTCCTGAATGACCGATTTCTCGTCGTTTTCATCCATTAAAACACCCGGCTTTTCGAAACAGAATATTAACCTGACTTCGTACCTTGTGCATAATGAAGTTCCTAATTCGGAGGCTATTGTATCTGCATTTGTATTTAGTAACGATCCTTTGCCATCGTGTGTTATTGGAGCAATTACAGGTACAGCGCCATTACCAAGTAGTTCCGATAACGCCTGTGCATTCACCCAGTTAATATCTCCGACAAATCCATAATCGATATCACCAACGGGACGTTTGGCAGCCCGGATAATGTCGAGGTCTGCACCTGTCAATCCGATGGCATTATTTCCGAAAGCCTGCAATCCGGCCACCACATTTTTATTTACCAGACCGGCATAAACCATTGTTGCTACTTTCAACGTTTCGGCGTCTGTAATCCTGCGTCCGTCAATTATTTTGGTCTCAATTCCCAATTTTTCGGCCAGGGCTGTGGCGCTTTTGCCGCCACCGTGCACGAGAATTTTAGCACCCGCAATGCGCGAAAAGTCCTTTAATAATGATCGGAGCGGAACTTCCTCTTCAACTATCTTACCACCTACTTTGATGATTATCAAATGATCTCTCATATTATCCTTCCAATATCATTTTTAAAACTGTTTGGGCCGAATATACACGATTTTCTGCTTCATCAATCACAATTGATGATGGTCCATCGAGAACTTCGTCAGAAACAATCATATTTCGCCTAACTGGCAGACAATGCATAAATTTCGCGTTGTTGGTCAGCGCCATTTTCTCCGCAGTTACGGTCCAGTTTATATCTTTTGACAGAATTTCGCCATATTCGGTATACGATGACCAGTTTTTGGCATAGATAAAGTCGGCACCCGCGAATGCTTTGTCCTGATCGTACTCCACTTTAAGGTCACCCATAAATTTTGGATCAAGCTCATATCCCTTAGGATGAGTTACAACCAATTCATAATCGGTCTGCCGCATCCATTCGACAAACGAATTTGGGACGGCTTGCGGAAGTGCCCGTGGATGTGGTGCCCAGCTCATTACAACTTTAGGACGTGGCTTTGTTTTATATTCTTCGATCGTTACGTGATCGGCAAAACTTTGCAGCGGGTGGCGGGTGGCAGCTTCCATGCTCACAACCGGTACTCCGGCGAACTGTATAAACTGGTTGAGAATCTTTTCGGTATAATCATCCTCCTTACTTTCGAAGCGGGCAAATGCACGAACTCCAATGATGTCGCAATACCTTCCGATCACAGGAATCGCCTCGCGCAGATGTTCAACTTTGTCACCATCCATCACAACGCCCAATTCGCTTTCAAGTCGCCAGCCATCCTGATTCACATTCAAAACCATTGTATTCATTCCCAGATTCATAGCCGCCTTCTGGGTACTCAACCGGGTACGAAGACTCGAATCGAAGAAGATCAACACCATGGTCTTATTTTTTCCAAGATGCTGAAAAGCGTAAGGATCGCGTTTGATTTCGAGGGCTGTTTTGATCGCATCCGCCAGATTGGGGAGGTCGTAAACTGAAGTAAAGTGTCGCATATTATACTAAAATGATTGTATTCTTTAAAAAAAATCGACTATGGCCTGATCTGACCATCACCTTCAACAAGCCATTTATAGCTTGTTAGTTCTTCGAGTCCCATTGGACCGCGGGCGTGCAATTTTTGGGTACTGATACCAATTTCAGCTCCCAATCCAAACTGGGCACCGTCAGTAAAAGCAGTACTTGCATTAACATAGACGGCTGCAGCATCAACTGCTTTCAGAAACAATTCGCAATTCTTTTTGTTTTCCGAAATAATTGCTTCACTGTGCTTTGAACCATATTTAGCGATGTGCGCTATCGCCTCATCTAACGAAGTGACCGTTTTGATGGCCATCCGGTAAGAGAGAAATTCTGTTCCGAATGATTCATCGTCTGCTGCCTGCAACAAATGATCAGGATACTTCCCGTCGAGCATACTGTAAGATTGCTTATCCGCATATATCTCAACATGACTCTTAATCAATAGCTTAACAATTTCTCTTAAATCGGGCAACCGTGATTCATGAATGATAAGGCAATCGAGGGCATTGCATACACTTACGCGTCGTGTTTTGGCATTATTTACAATCTCCGCCCCTTTCGCAAGGTTGCCAAATTCATCAAAATAAGTGTGACAGATTCCTGCGCCTGTCTCAATTACGGGAATTGTAGCATTCATCCGGACATAATCAATCAAGCCCTGACTTCCACGCGGAATCACCAGATCGACATACCCACGGGCATTCAGTAGTTCTGTTGTGGCCTCTCTTCCTGAAGGAAGTAATGTCAGCACATGAGGATTAATATTATTAGCTTCGAGGACCTTGTGAATAATTGAAACAATTGTTTGATTCGAATTTGCAGCATCGGTTCCACCTTTTAAAATACAGGCATTTCCGGACTTCAGACACAGCGAGAAAACATCGAACGTCACATTAGGCCTTGCTTCAAAAACAATTCCAATAACACCGAACGGGACGGTTACTTTGGTTATTTTCAATCCGTTAGGCCTGTCAGAGTCGGATAAAACCCTTCCAATCGGCGATGGCAAGGATGCCACATTGCGAATGTCCTCGGCAATACTACCAAGCCGTTCACCGGTAAGTTTTAACCTGTCGTACTTAGGATCGGAATTCTCCATTCGTGCCAAATCTTTCTGGTTCTCACGGAGGATGAAATCGGTGCTTTTCACAACTGCTTCCGCAATCTTGTTCAAAACTGCGTTTATCTTTTTGTCGCTCAGCATGTTTAACTCGCGACTTGCGTTTAAGACATTTTCAAATTGTTCACGATAGTTCATGGCGTTAGATTATAAAAGGTATAAATAATCGTAGTGGATAAAAGGTTTCGACTTTTTGCCACCCATCTCTTTTAGTACTTCATCCGACGAGTAGGAGGCTTTTCCAAGCCCCAGCAATTCACCGTCTGAATCCTTGACCCGCACAATATCCCCATCTTTAAAGAAACCTTCAACACGGGTAATTCCAATTGGAAGTAAACTGACCGCTTTATCAGAAAGCAACACCTCGCGGGCGCCGTCATTGATAATCACTTCACCTTTGGCAAAATCGTCGGAATGGGAAAGCCACTTCCGGACGCCGGTAGATTTCTTTTTCGCTGGGAGAAAATGTGTATGAACAGCTTCTTTGTTGATTTTTAATATATTAGATAAAGTATTAATTTTTGTGCCATTTGCAATGTGAACAGATATTCCTTGTCCGGCAAGTTTGGATGCAATATGAAATTTCGTGAGCATTCCACCTCTTCCAAAGTTCGATTTCTTACCTGAAATAGCCTCTACGTCAAGTGTCTCACCAAGTTTGATGGATGAAATCAACTGGCTTCCGGGTTCATCAGGCGAACCGGTAAATACTCCGTCAACATTGGTCAGAATAATCAGCGCTTCCATATCCATCATTGAGGTAATCAACCCCGAAAGTTCGTCATTATCAGTGAACATCAATTCGGTCACTGAAATTGTATCGTTTTCATTTACAATAGGAACCACATCGTTTTCGAGCAAGGTGGTCATGCAATTGCGCATATTGAGATAATGAAGCCTGTCGCTAAAATTCTCTTTTGTCGTAAGTACCTGGGCGCATGTGATTCCGTTTTCATTGAAAAGATCTGCATACCGGTTGATCAATTTCACTTGTCCAACAGCTGACCACAATTGCCGGCAGGAAACCGGATCAAGTTTACGCTGCAACTCCACCTCAGCGCGTCCTGCAGCAACTGCTCCCGAAGTAACAAGAATCACCTGTAGACCGGCTTTCCGAAGCGCTGCAATCTGATCGACAATATGTGCCATCAGCGTTACATTGAGCATCCCGTCTTCGCGGGTCAAAACATTACTCCCGACTTTTACAACTATTCGATTGTATAATAACGACATATAAATTTAATTTTCAGATGAGTGTCACATCCGACACCTTACGCCATCTTCGAAAAAGCGATAAGCAGACCTCCGGTTATAAAAGCGATTACCCACAAAATATATGCATACCGCGAGTACTTGTGAATGGTATCAGGCACATCCGCTCCGATACCGTTTTTCAGGCGCAACCGCCAGATGAATATGTTATCCATCAACATTGCTAACAGTGCGGAATACCCGAGAATGCCATGAAGTGTGAACAATCCTTTCGAAGAACCTGCTATCATGAAGGCAGTTGCAATGATATCGGCAATAATCCCCATTGTCAAAAAAGTGATCACACGCCGCAACACTTTTTTATGCTTCTGCTCTGTAAAAATACCGATCGAATAAAAGGTCAGCGCAAAGAAAACGACAATGGTACCGACCATCACAAGCCTGTTCATATCTAACAATTCATTACATATCCTTGTTCTTACTTCTCTCCCTTATTTCAACCCGACGGATTTTACCACTGATTGTTTTGGGTAATTCGGTAACAAATTCTATAATCCGGGGATATTTATAAGGTGCTGTTACACTCTTAACATGCTCCTGAATTTCTTTTGCAAGTTCATCACTTCCAGGCCGGTACTCAGGTGCCAGTATGATTGAAGCCTTCACAACCTGACCTCGAATTTCGTCGGGTGCGCCGGTTATTGCACACTCAATCACAGCGGGATGCGTCATCAAAGCACTCTCAACTTCAAATGGCCCAATACGATAACCCGAAGATTTAATCACGTCATCAACGCGACCAACAAACCATAAATAACCATCTTCATCGCGCCACGCAAGGTCCCCTGTATAATAATTACCTCCAAAATAGCAGGATTCTGTTTTTTCCACATCGCGGTAATAACCTAAGAACAAGCCAACCGGAATTTTTTCGCACGTACGGATGACTATTTGTCCAACTTCTCCGTCTTCGCAGTCTTTATTTTCTCCATCAATCAGATGAATATCAAACTGAGGTGATGGAACGCCCATTGATCCGGCTTTTGGTTCCATCCACGGAAAAGTAGCAATCTGTATTGTCGTTTCAGTCTGGCCAAAACCTTCCATGAGTTTTAAACCTGTCTGTTTAAAGAATGTATCATAAACAATCGGATTCAGCGGTTCACCGGCAACCGAAGCCGATTTCAGTTTTGACAAATCGTGTTTCGAAAAATCCTCCCTGATCAGGAACCTATATATTGTAGGTGGCGCACAAAAACTTGTCACACCAAATTCGCTGATTTTCGCGAGCATATCTTCAGGTATAAACTTCTCAAAATCATAGACAAATACGGCGGCTCCTACCAGCCATTGTCCATAGAGTTTTCCCCAGACAGATTTCGCCCATCCAGTATCGGCGACCGTAAAATGGAGGCCGTTATTTTGAACGTTTTGCCAAAATTTTGCCGTTATAATATGCCCAAGCGGATAGGTAAAATCGTGGGCAACCATCTTCGGATTGGCCGTTGTCCCTGATGTAAAATACAACAATGAAATATCGGAGTTCTTCGAAGCTGCTTCTCCGGTCGGTGCAATAAACGGTTTTACATTGGCTATACCTTCGTGAAATGATAACCAACCTTCGGGCGTATGGGCTCCTACTGTAATTAACGTTTCAACAGTTGGCGATTCAGCCAATGATTCATTAATACTATGGACTATTTCAGGTTCAGATACCGCAATTATCACTTTTGTGCCCGCAGCATTATTCCTGTATGTTAGATCTTTATGAGTCAATAAATGGGTAGCTGGTACACCTACTGCGCCAATTTTATGCAATGCAAGAATCGAAAACCAGAATTCATATCTTCTTTTCAATATAAGCATTACCTTGTCACCACGACCAATTCCCAGTGACTGAAAGAATGACGCAGTTTCGTCGCTCGCCTTTTTCAGATCGGCAAATGTGAAATTATGGGTTTCGCCCTGATCGTTAACCCAGCATAATGCCCTTTTGTCAGGGTTGATTCGGGCATATTCATCAACAACATCATAGGCGAAGTTGAAATTTTCAGGAACGATGATCTCGAAGTTTTTCTGAAAATCTTCGAGTGATTCAAAAGACGATTTCTTGAGATATTTTTCAAACATGAAAACTATAATTTAAAGGATAATGGCTAAAAATTTGGCTGGTTTATTTTCCATTGCGAGCATTCCGTGTGGAATTCCTGAATCGAAATAGATCGAGTCACCAGGGTCCAGAATCATCTCCTTGCTACCGATAAAAATCTTCAGTTGTCCCTCAATCAGGTAATTAAATTCCTGTCCGGGATGGGAATTAAAACTGACATTCGCATCTTCTTTCGGATCAACGCTTACCACAAAAGGGTCAGCTTTCCGGTTCTGAAAATTGCCTGCAAGTGCCTGATATTTATATGCCTTTTGGCGATCAACCAGAAGACCTTTGTCTTTACGAGTCAGTGTGTACGAACGCATCAACGGCTCCTCACCTGTAAGAAGTGAGGTAATATCAAAATTATATTTTTGGGCCATGCGGTGGAGAATACTCACTGGAATATCAACTTGCCCACTTTCGAAATTCAGGTACTGCTCCTTTGTAATTGCGCAGGTTTCGGCGGCTGCATCGGTTGAAATTTCAAGCACCTCGCGCATACCACGTAAACGATCGGCTATTTGTTTGATCTGTTCATCCATAGGTATAAAATTGAATATTAATATCTTAATGTCGATTTATTTTGAACTGTTGATTTTATTGAATGAAACCAGCAGCCCGCGAATCAATGCTGATGAAAAGCCCTGGTGCTCCATTTCGTTCAATCCTGAAATCGTAATTCCTTTAGGTGTAGTTACTTTATCAATTTCTTGTTCAGGATGATGACCTGTTTGTAAAATCAGCTCAGTCGCACCCTTAACGGTTTGCGCAACTATTTGCTGTGCAACATCGGCTCCAAAACCGATTTCGACTCCGCCCTGAATCGCGGCGCGGATAAAACGCAATGCAAATGCGATACCACAAGCACCGAGAACGGTTGCAGCGGCCATGAGTTCTTCATCTATAAAGATTACTTTACCAAGCGATTCGAATAATTCCTGCATTAATTTAATTTGATCAGGTGAGCAATCGGGAGCTGCAATCAAGGTCATTGATTCCCTCAGCGCTACGGCAGTATTGGGCATCACCCTCAACGGGATCACACTTGCCGGTAGTAGTTCTTTCAATTGCGCAATGCTGATTCCTGTCATCAGAGAAGCAACGATTTGTCCTGACCGAAGTACGGGTTTGATTTCGGTAAGTACCTCAACTGCCTGATAAGGTTTTACTGCAATAATGATTATATCTGCATCTGCAACAGCAGTTTTATTATCTTTCTCAATACAAATGCCTTTTTCTGCAAGATCGTCTAGTAATTGAACGCGCCGACGCGAAACAGTCAGTTTTGAAGCAGAGATCCCCGATTTGAGAAAACCATCTGCAACTGATCGTCCCAGATTACCTCCGCCAACGATTGCTATTCTTAGATTCTTTATTTCCATGAAATTAAAATTTCTCAACTTTAAAGATATGCAATTTTACGATTTATTCAGCACCTTTACCAGTGAATTAACAAAAAGATCGACCTGAATTTTCGTAAGGGTCAATGGGGGAAGAATCCGGATGGTATTGGTTCCCGTAACTCCGGTAAAAATTTTCTCTTCAAATAATAACTGTTTTCTGATTGTAGCTACCGGAAAATCAAATTCAACGCCGATCATAAGCCCTTTTCCGCGAAGCTCTTTGATCTGAGGTATTTGTGCAAGTTTTGAAAACAGGTAGTTTCCCACTTCAAGGGCATTTTCCACCAATTTTTCAGCTTTCATAATATCGAGAACTGCAATCGCGGCTGCGCAGGCAAGGTAATTTCCACCAAAAGTGGTTCCCAGCATGCCAAACCAGGGTTTCAGTTTCGGACTGATCAATATTCCGCCAATCGGAAAACCATTTCCCATTCCTTTAGCTACTGAGATAATATCTGGTTTTATATCAGCATATTGATGGGCGAAAAACTTTCCGCTACGTCCATATCCCGATTGTATTTCGTCAAGAATCAAAACCACGCCATATTTTTCGCACAACTGAGAGGCAGCCTTCAGAAAAGAAGCTTCCGGAACGCGGCAACCACCGATTCCCTGGATTCCCTCAACGATCACAGCGGCAACATCACCAATTTGCAAAGCCGACTTAAGTTGAGCCACATCATTCAATGGCAACATGGTACGAATAACTGTATCGTTAAGCGGTGAAATGATCTTTGGATTATCTGTCACCGCAACTGCAGCGGAAGTCCTTCCGTGAAATGATTTTTCGAAAGAAACAATCCGCGCTTTGCCCGTGTGAAATGAAGCCAGTTTTAAGGCATTCTCATTCGCTTCCGCACCCGAGTTGCACAGGAAAAGGGAATAATCGGGATAACCGGATTGTTCACCGAGTTTCAAAGCAAGCTCCTGTTGCATTGGGTTCTGAACTGAATTGGAATAGAAACCAATCCGATTAAGCTGATCCGTCAATTTTTTCACATAATCGGGATGGGAATGGCCCACAGAGATAACTGCGTGTCCACCATACAAGTCAAGGTACTCAACACCTTTATCGTCTGTAATATAACAATCTTTTGCCGATACCGGAATGATATCGAAAAGGGGATAAACATCGAAAAGTTTCATTTCTTTTATTTTAGGACTCCAATATTATTAAGACTTTTGAGTCGTTTGCATTTTCAGATCCAGGAAACAAGCAACTGGCTATTAGCAACTGGCTGTTGGTGACTAGTTATTGGCAACTGGCTTTCAGTTGTCTAACCTTGAATAACGAATTAACACCTTGACTTAAAATCCGATTGCTTTCAGGTTTAAACCACAGCGCTCATCGAGACCAAACATTAAGTTCATATTTTGAACGGCCTGACCCGAAGCACCTTTCAGCAGATTATCGATGCACGAAACGATCATCAGTTTGTTACCATGTTTTTCAAGGAAAAGCAGCGCTTTATTGGTATTAACCACCTGCTTCAAATCCGGATTTTCGGGGGAAATATTCACAAACGGATGAGCGGCGTAGAAATCTGAAAAGATTGAATTCGCCTCATCAAGATTACCTTCATATTTTGTATAAGCGGTCACAAAAATTCCACGGGTATGATTTCCCCGAACCGGTATGAAATTAACATCCTTTTCAAAACCGGGCTGAGCCTGTTTCAAACTTTGACAAATTTCGCCAAGATGCTGGTGTTCAAATGCTTTATAAACTGACAGATTATTGTCGCGCCAGCTGAAATGGGAGGTTTTTGTGGGTGCCTGTCCCGCTCCGGTTGATCCGGTAATCGCATGAACATGAACTTCATCAATCAGCAATCCTGCCGAAGCGAGCGGAAGCAAAGCCAGCTGAATTGCAGTGGCGAAACATCCGGGATTGGCAATTTTGGTTGCTGTCCTGATTTGCTCGCGGTTAAGTTCCGGCAATCCATAAACAAAATCATTTCCGGCACGTTTGAGCCTGAAATCGTGACTCAAATCAATGATTTTTACGCGCTGCGGAATTACTGTATTATTCAAATAATCAATTGATTTACCATGACCAGAGCATAAAAAAACGACATCCAGATCATTGAAATCGATATCTATAAATATCAGATCCGTGTCTCCAAGAAGGTCCGTATGAACCGCTGAAACACGAAGCCCGTTGTTGCTGCTGCTTTGAATGTATTTTAACTCCGCTGCCGGATGATAGAGTAATATCCGGATCAACTCGCCGGCCGTATAACCAGCTCCACCAACAATTCCAACCCTGATTTTATTCGCTTCCGGCATTATTTATTATTTACAGAATAATAGATTTTCAACTGATTAGCGAGAATTGTGGTGAATCCTTTGGCATCATCAGCTGTCCATCCTTTGTTCATCTCGCCATATTGTCCGAATTCCGAATTCATCAAATCGTGCTCCGATTCAATTCCAACTAACTGAAAACAATAAGGTCGTAAGGTTATAATTACTTTACCAGTCACATTTTCCTGACTGTTTTCGAGAAATTTCTCAATGTCGCGCATGACCGGCTCAAGGTACATTGCCTCGTGTAAAAACATCCCGTACCAATTGCCCAGCTGCTCTTTCCAGTATTGCTGCCATTTGGTAAGCGTGTGTTTTTCAAGCATCTGATGCGCTTTGATAATCAGCATCGGAGCAGCGGCCTCAAAACCAACACGTCCTTTAATACCGATAATCGTATCGCCAATATGCATATCGCGTCCAATCGCCCAGGCTGCACCAAGCTTTTCAACTTCATTAATTGAATCAACAGGATTGCGATGGGTTTTGCCATTTACACCTCTAAGTTGTCCTTTGAGAAATTCAAGTGTAATTGTTTCTTCACCTTCTTTCTGAAGATGAGTCGGATAAGCCTCTTCGGGAAGTGTTTGGTCGCTATGAAGCGTCTCTTTACCGCCAATACTTGTACCCCAAAGTCCCTTATTCACCGAATAGGCCATCTTTTCAAAATTGTCGACTACGCCATGTTCTTTTAAATAACTGATTTCGGCATCGCGCGACAATTCCAGATCACGCGTTGGGGTAATAATTTTAATTTCAGGTGCCAATACTCCAAATGCAAGGTCAAAGCGGATCTGATCATTCCCAGCCCCTGTACTTCCGTGAGCAACGTGAGTTGCACCTATGCTTTTGGCATATTCAATTACTGCCAGCGCCTGGAAAATACGTTCGGAACTCACCGAAATAGGATAGGTATTGTTCCGCAACACATTGCCGTATACCATATACCGTATGCCCTTGTTGTAATATTCGTCGGTGACGTCAATCGTTTTGTGTGATTTTACGCCCAATGAATAAGCCTTTTTTTCGATTGCAGCAAGTTCTTCTTTCGAAAATCCACCTGTGTTGGCGATGGCTGTG
>Ga0302215_10000545_pt1 | contig 27746 bp, 22 predicted proteins | sample II_Fen_N3_1_FD_194580 | JGI IMG/M metagenome (GOLD analysis project Ga0302215, IMG submission 194580) | Peat permafrost microbial communities from Stordalen Mire near Abisko, Sweden - II_Fen_N3_1 | ecosystem: Environmental > Terrestrial > Soil > Wetlands > Permafrost | place: Sweden: Abisko... | reverse complement strand
TATTGATTGTAGATGGAACCTCAACCTGAATAAATAACGACCTATCTCCAACCGAAACTGTTTGTTCTCCTTGTTGAGTTTCCCCTTTTGTATCAGTCACATCGGTGTATACGGTATATGAATAAGCAGTCTCTGTAAAACGGGACTTTGCTGTTTTTGTTTTTTCGGCCATAAAAGACACTTCAAAACTTCCATCCGAGTTGCTTTTAGTTGTTCCGTTACTTACTTCAGAATCAGGTTCAGACCACCACCAGCAACAATAATGTGTTCTACGTACCACTCTGTATTTTACCGCTGCATCGCCGATATTATACCCTGCAAATGCTTTAGCCACTCCTTTCATCTGAACTTTATCTCCAAACTGGACTTCAGCAACAGGTTTCTGAAGCTGGACTTCAAATGTTGGACGCTTATATTCTTCTACCCAAATTAATTGCGTACAATTATTTACGGATAAGCGGAACGCACCATTTAAACCACCATCGGGTAATATAAATTGACCGGTAAAAGAGCCAAATTCATTTGTTCTTACGGATTGTGAAGCTATCTCCTTATTATTTGCATCAAACAGTTTTACATTTAATGAGGTATTTTCTGCAACTCGTTGCTTCTCTTTAGTTATATAGTAAGCTATTCCCTTGAAACAAACGGTTTGCCCTGGACGATAAATAGAGCGATCAGTAAATAAACTCAACTGCATATTCTCATTAACATACTCACGACCCTCCCTAAAGCTTGGCTCTGATTCGGATGTAAAATAGACATCAGCTCCTTTCTTCAAAACCAATACATTTTGAAAATAATTAGTATCAAAAGCAAGCTGACATAAACCGGTGTTATCAGTTTTTCCCTGATTAGTCAGCTCTATTTTGTAACCACTACCTTTCCATTGAAGTTTATATACCTGCACATTTACATTTTCAACGATCTCCCCACTTTGTCTGTCCAGAGCATATAAGGATTGTAGTTTTGGTGCATTACTACGCGTTATAAACCCCAAATTGGTAACTGTAAATGACCCATTTGCCGACTCTGTCTTTTCAGAACCGCCAATTTCAGTTACACTAAACTCATAAATACCATACCCGGCAGTTTTAATCTTAATTTTAGTAGTTACACTACCAAAATTTTCATCTGGCACTACTGATATTTGGCGTGTTTCAATTAGCGTTCTATCAGAGATATGTGGCTTATTTCCATTTCCCCGTTTAAACTCGTAGTAATCAATTGCGGATGTATTAACACGATAAACTGCAAGTTGAAGCTTAGTGACATTACTACTTTGTATTTCTACCTGAAGATCAGTTGCTGGTCGAACCGTTTTTTTATAATTGATGGAAAGATTCTTTTTCTTTACTTCTTGTTGTATATTTTTCAATATCCCAATACGCTTATAATCAGGGAAACGCTTGATTCCATCAGCGCAAATATCATATGCCAAACGATTAAGCTTTTTATTTTCATTTAGTCCATATTGCTCATCATCAATGCTTAAATTGGCATTATACTTATCCAAATAAAAATCAGCCTTTTCGGCAAGTACTTCCACAACACATTCGCTCGTAGAAAATTGTTTTTCAAGCAATTGTAAAGCTACCAAATAAATACTATCGGATGTAGTACTCGCTTCTTTACTCCGAATATACTCCAATTTTTCCAAATCTAGATTTAGCAAAGGTGCAGTATTATTTGCTCTGCGCTTGAGCTCAATCAGTTGTTGATAAGTATTAAGTACCTCATTATGAATACTCGGTGATTTCAGAGAATCTATTTTTACGCTTACAGGTAATTGAGTACCAGCATTATCTTCAATCTCCTGAAGGATTTTTATTTTTCGGCACCCAAGTAAATCAAACAATGTTGGTTGCATTGTTCTGCTATCACTCCCTTTTACAAGCAGCACAGCATATTTCATCGCATTCGTTTGTTGCAATATTTCTGGATTCTCCATCGAAACTCTCAAATGGTTGAAAATTTTTTCGACATAAATATTTTTCGTCCACTCCTTCATATCATCAGGTACTAATCCCTTTATTTCAGTTCGCCTATTGATGGTCCACTGGTCTTTCTGATAATATTGAAGATACAATTCAGCCGTCATTGAATGCAACAAAGCACGTTCTGTCGGATCGGTACTTTTATCGGCAAAGGCTTCGAAATCTTTTATCAAAGCAGGTGCTTCATCAGGATTTTTCTCCAGAGTAAAGCGCATCTTGTAAACCATCGCTTTAATCACCTGTACAGAGTTTTTCTCTTTTTGTGCCTGAACTAGAATACTTTCTACTTCTTTCAGTGCAGATTCGGGCAGTTGTTTCTCGGCCAACTCATTGACTTTTGCCCAACGTTTCTCAATAGATGGACTTGATTTCTGTGCCAGCAAAACGCTAATTGAAACTATTGCTACAAGGGCAATAAATAAAAAGCTCTTCTTCATATTAACTAAATGTTAGTAAAGCGATAAAAGACAAATACAGTACCAATTAATCCAGTCAATTGGCTATTATATCAATTAACGATAAAAGTAACGAAAAATTATGACAACAAAAAAAACCTCATAAGTCAAGCCTATGAGGTTTTTTTGTAAGTGAGAATGATTACTTAAAATTTCAGGTCTTGTACTTTTACTGCAATATTTCCTTTCACGTTTGCCATTATGCGAACTGCTCCGGGAACTAATGTCAGACAGGTAACATTTGCGCTATTTAGTTTACCTTGAAGCGCTACACCATCCATTATATCGTAGTTGCCCAGCATTTTGTTTACATCCACTTTCATTTTTTCCAAATCATCTTTTACGGAATATGTCAGGTATGGAGTCAATTGTTTCAATATCATACCGTGCAACAACCAACTTGCAGACTTCATCAAAACATTCGACGTTTTTACATCAAATTCAGGATCAATAATTTCTACTGCAGTTTTAGTGGCATTATAAACCATATTACCGCTAAAATAAATACGTCCTTTCAACGATCCAATAACATCAGCAACAAAAATAGGTTTTCCACCACTACCGAAAATGGTCAAATCGGTTATTGTAATGGTTTTTGCGCCCTGTGAGAATGTTTTTCCCTGCAACTGTTTTTTTGCCATTTCAGCAATTTTGTCAAAAGTCACATCAGCACCAATATTCAGGTTAAATTGTTGTGCCGGATGAGTTACATATTTGAACGGAGGCAATGGAACTGCAATGTTAGCTGCAGGTTGAACTCCCATAAACGACTCTATTTGAGCATAAAGTGCCACCGACAAGTTAAGTTTATCATTAGTTGTTGTAAATGGCGACACATAAACCTCTTTTGGCGTAACACGCAACCAAACATTATTTTCAGCATTTACCTGACGAGGTTTTTGCGATTCATTCCAAGCCTGAGAGATATACTTTTTCATATCAATTGCTTCAGCCAACGATTTATCAATCTGAGCTGTTATCAATTTATCACATTGCGAAAGAGCTAAACTGGCAACCGGAGTTACCGGAACAGTCACCCCAACAACATTCAACTTAGGTGTTTCAATCCACTCATATCCCGAACCGGTAGTTTTAGAAACCAGTTTCCAGTTTTTATCAAAACTTATAGTCGTTTTATAAGTCAGGGCAATACTTCCGTTAGCTTCATAATGATCGCCAACCGAGTAACCAAATTTCTCTACCTTCCACGCAAAACGCGTCCAAAGCTTTAGCGGAACCCGATATTCAATCACATTATTATTGATTGTAAAAGTGAAATTCTGCGCTTTCCACACCTTAATACTCAAGTCTTTATTAGAGATATTTGACCCTTCAAATATAAGTCCACTCATTTTTTTATTAACTGCTGCTTCCAGTTTTTTCACATCAAGTTCCACCTGCAAAGGAATTTCAGACACTGCAGGAGCAATATTTGACTGCAAATACGATTCTTTTGGTCGATCTATTTGCATTGTTTTACATGAGTTAAACAATAATAAAGCAACTGCAAACAAGATGATAATGTTTAGTTTTTTCATTTCAATATATTATTAATTTTTATCTATACAATTAGGAATCAACAATTCAGCACGAATAACTATTTTCTTGTAGAATTATCTAATTGGGTACAAAATTATATCTTTTTATCCGTTTTAAACCGTCAGACAACATAATTTAAGCAAAATTACACTCTCACGACCTGCTTCCATTTTATAAATCAAAAATGGCTAAGTTACCTTAGCCATTTTTGATTGTTTATTATTTTAGTAGCGCTAAATCTATCACTTCCATTAAATCTTTTACGAAATGGAATTTCAAACCCTTTAAATACACTGGTTTAATTTCATCAATATCCTTCTGATTATCAATACAAAGAATAATTTCAGTGATTCCGGCACGCTTAGCAGCCAAAATTTTTTCCTTAATACCGCCTACAGGTAACACTTTCCCACGCAAGGTAATTTCACCGGTCATAGCAAGATTTTTTCGCACTTTTCGTTTTGTAAAAGCCGAAACCAGAGCAGTAGCCATAGTTACACCTGCCGAAGGGCCATCCTTTGGTATAGCACCTTCAGGAACGTGAATATGAACATTCCAGTCTTCAAAAAGCTGACTGTCAATATTCAAACTTTCGGCGTGAGCCTTAATATATTCTAGCGCCAACATAGCCGATTCTTTCATTACATCACCCAAATTACCGGTCAATGTCAAACGTGGAGATTTGCTTTTACTAAGACTGGATTCTATAAAAAGGATTTCGCCTCCAACCTGCGTCCATGCTAAGCCCGTCACCACACCGAAATAATCATTTCCTTCATATTTATCACGGCTGTAGCGCGAAGTTCCCAAATAAGTCTTCAAATCTTCTTCAGTCACTTCCAAATTGTATTTTTCGTCAGTGGCAACGCGTTTTGCAATTTTACGCATCAACCCTGCAATCTGCCTGTTCAATTCACGAACACCCGACTCGCGTGTGTACGATTCAATTAATTTATTTAAAACCGGTTTAGTCAAAGTCACGTCAGATTCTTTCAAACCATGATTTTCTAATTCTTTAGACACCAAGTGACGACGTGCAATTTCCAGTTTCTCTTCTTGTGTATAGCCACTCACTTCTATCAATTCCATACGATCCAACAAGGGTCTAGGAATGGTACTCAGATTATTGGCAGTGGCAATAAAAAGTACTTTCGACAAATCGAAATCAATATCCAGGTAATTATCATGAAAAGCCGTGTTTTGTTCCGGATCAAGAACTTCCAACAATGCAGAAGAAGGATCACCTTTGTAATCGGCTGTAATTTTATCAATTTCGTCCAATACAAAAACCGGATTTGCCGATTCAGCTTTTTGGATATTTTGCATAATTCGTCCCTGCATAGCCCCAATATAGGTTCTGCGGTGACCACGTATCTCGGCTTCATCGTGCAAACCACCAAGCGAGATACGCACATATTTACGGTTAAGAGCAGTTGCAATTGATTTTCCCAATGAAGTTTTTCCAACCCCCGGAGGGCCATACAAACAAATAATTGGAGATTTCATATCACCCTTTAGCTTCAACACTGCCAAATGCTCCAAAATACGGTCTTTAACTGTTTCCATACCAAAATGTTCTTTATCAAGGACTTTCTTAGCATTTTTCAGATTGAAATTATCTTTGGTATATTCGTTCCAGGGCAATTCCAACATGGTTTCTACGTAGTTTAGCTGCGTAGAATAATCCGGCGAATGCTGACTGGTCCGCTCAAGTTTTTTCAGTTCTTTTTCAAATACTTTTCCAACAGCAGCAGTCCATTTCTTTGCTTTAGCCCGCTCTCTGAAATCCGCTACATCTTCTTCGGGAGAACCACCACCCAATTCGTTCTGAATGGTTTTCATTTGTTGCTGCAAAAAGTACTCGCGTTGTTGTTGATCAATTCCTTCTTTTGCCTTATTTTGTATCGACAACTTTATTTCAAGCAGTTGAGATTCTTTATTTAACACTTCAAGCAATTGATAACCACGTTCAAGCACTTCATCTATTTCGAGTAAACGTTGCTTTTCTTTTACGTTCAAACCAAAGTTTACGCACACATAATTAATCAGAAAAACAGGATTCTCAATGTTCCGAATAGCAAAAGCCATTTCGGGAGCCATAACCCCTGAATTATTGATAATATTTGTTGCAAGATCTTTGATAGATGATACCAAAGCTTGAAAAATTCCATCATTCGGATCGGATAAAATATCTTCAACAAGGTTTACTTTGGCTTTCATATAAGGCTTAACTGCCTCCAGATCGCCTAAATGGAACCTACGTTTTCCTTCCAGAATAACTGTTGTTGAATTATCCGGCATTTCCAGAATACGAACCACCTGCGCCACTGTTCCCATTGGGTAGAGTTGGTCAATAGTTGGATCTTCGAGCTTTTTATCTATTTGCGAGCAAACTCCAATAAGCATATCGTTTTCGTTTGCTGCGCGCACCAATTTCAACGATTTGGGACGTGCAACAGTTACCGGCAACAAAACACCAGGATAAAGAACCATATTTCTCAATGGAAGAATCGGAAGAATATCACCCGAAATTATATTCAATTCAGATGAACGCTCATCAAGCGAAATAATTGGAAACATGTCTGATGAGCCAATCATATCTTCGGAAAATAAATTATCAAAAGGATTATTCATTTTATTAATAGGTATTTTGCTGCCAATATGGCATAAGTTTAGTAACGTGTAATTTCAGGTTCAATCCGTACAAATATAACATTCTCATTTCAAGAAAAATACAGAAATATGAATTGAATGTTATAGTTATAATTCAATTGCTATGCCAGAATTTTAGACAATTACAAATCAGACGATTGCTTAAAATTCTGACCGAAAGACTTTCCTGTCATTTCGTCTACTTTTACACGCCAAACCTTCACATTCATCAACGCTGGAGTAGAGAATTTAAATGGACGATTAGTATAGTTCTTCATCAACAGGCTCATCAATTCTTCTTTTTCCTTCAAATCCTCAACAAATGAAACTGCACCTTTACAAAGTACGCTTTTAGAGGTCATGCTGTAGCTACAAGCCACATCCGGATGCTGATAGACCAGCTTATGCTCGGTACAAAAAGTAACACAAACGCGGTTATTTAAAGCCAACAAATCCAAGTGTTTACCATGCGGACCCGAATGTAATATAATTTCATGGTTTGTATACCCAAAATTCATGGGAATCACATAAGGTGTTCCATCCTCCTCAACCATTCCTACAAAACAAACATCACACTTTTTTACAATACTTTCTAATTCTTTTTTATCCTCAATAAAACTTGTTCTCATATTTGTAATTTTGGAATACAAAAATAGACAAAAAAGAGGACAAAGCCTATATTTCAATAAATAAGTGTGCAGAATATCGTTTTGAATAAAACGATTTTAGATTCTAATGGTTGCATTTAAAACGAATATTTATATCTTTGTCTAAATTTAAATTTATTGAAAACATGAAAAAAACAATCTTTCTACTAACAATTCTGATAGCAACAAGTGTGTCAATTTTTGCTCAAGCCGATAAAATTGTTGGAAAATGGAAAACAATTGACGACAAAGATGGCAGCGAAAAATCCATTGTTTTAATTTTCAAAGCCACAAATGGGAAATACTTTGGTACAATTGACAAACTGTTTAAAAACCCAGATGTCACATGCTCCGAATGCGATGGTGCTAACAAAAACAAACCGGTTTTAGGTTTAAGAATAATCAATAATCTGGTTGAAAATGGAGAAAAACTTAGTGGAGGAACTATTTTAGACCCAAAAAATGGTAAAGTGTATAAATGTAACCTAAGTATCGATACTAAAACCGGAAATTTAATTGTCCGTGGCTCTCTTGATAGCAAAGGTTTATTTGGTCGATCTCAAACCTGGATTAGGGTTAAATAGACAAAAAACGGCCTATTTCATATACAGAAAGAACAACATCTGTCAATTACAACGCAGAAAAGAGTTAATTATCGTTAATTCGAGAAAAATACCCGATAAATATGTTGTACAACATAAAAATAGCCTTTATCTTTGCACTGTGTTTTTCATGGTATTAGATTTAAGGTTAACTAAAAGATTGGGTTGTCGTGAGACAACCTTTCTTGTTTTAATACCCTAACACAAAATGAATACAATAAAACGAATATTCCATAGCGCAAAGTCAGCATTACCTAAAGCCGTAAAAACTATTTGGTGGCTTCTGAAAATAATTATTCCCATTAGCCTATCAGTAAGCCTACTTCAATACTGGGGATTCATCGACCAACTTGCAAGTTTGCTTGCTCCAGCCTTTTCGGTACTTGGACTACCCGGTGAATCTGCAGTTGTTTTTATTTCAAGCTTATTTCTACCGCTTTATGGCCCAATAGCCATTATTTCCACCCTCTCATTGGAACTACGAGAAATAACAATTTTGGCAATCATGTGCCTCATATCACATAATATCTTTGTAGAAACAGCCATTCAAAAAAAGACTGGATCGTCAGCTATAGCTATCTTTATGGTTCGAATCATCAGTTCCTTTACTGCCGCTTACCTATTAAACCTCTTGCTCCCACAAAATTTAGGCTCATCACAAGCCACACAGGCAAAACTTATTTACACAGAAATTTATCCAATGCTACTGAACTGGCTTAAAAATGCAGGAATGCTGTCATTGAAAATCACATTAATTATTAGCAGTTTAATGATGTTGCAAAGTGTTTTGAAAGAGTTCAATTTACTAAGTTATATTTCTAAAATTTTCGCACCACTTATGCGCATTATGGGACTTTCAGAAGAATGTTCATTCCTGTGGTTTGTGGCGCAAACACTAGGACTAACATACGGTTCGGTAGTAATGATGGAAGAAGTTGAACACAATAACATCTCAAAACCCAACGCCAACCTTCTTAATTATCATATTGCCATTAATCATTCATTACTGGAAGATACATTATTATTTGTAGCCATTGGAGTGCCTATTGGCTGGATTACCATACCGCGTTTCGCATTCGCAATGACCATTGTATGGAGTATTAGAGCCATTTCAAACTACCAGACAAAAAGAAAAATTGCACAAAATTCATGAAATAGCGCAAGAATTCATTAAAACACTGCATTTCACCCCCAAAACACATTGGAATTTTATAAACAATTCATTACCTTTGTAAAATAAAGAACTAATTAATCTCCAAGTTTCTGAACAAATGTCAAACACAAAAAAAATGCTTATTGAAGTTGCAAGACAACTTTTTGCCAATAAAGGTAAAAAAGAAGTAACAATGAATGACATTGCCGAAGCATCAAAAAAAGGTCGCCGCACTTTATATACCTATTTCAACAACAAGGAAGAAATATACAAAGCAGTCATTGACAAAGAATTAGACACCATCATTGAAAGACTTGACGTAGTTTCTACCCAAAAAACGGAACCAGACGTTAAGCTAACAAATCATATACTTACCCATCTGGATGCAGTTAAAGATGTAGTTAGCCGGAATGGGTCACTTAAAGCTGACTTTTTCCATGACATATACGAAGTAGAACGAAAAAGAAGAAAAATAGATGTGTTAGAGATAGCTCTTATTCGCTCCATCATTAGCGAAGGAATTGAAAAAGGTATATTCAAACGAATGGATCCGGACTTATCGTCTATGATTATTTTTTATGCCATCAAGGGGCTCGAAGTGCCATATATCCGCCAGAACATCAGCACAGAGTTTGAAAACAATAAAAATAGCATTGTTGAATTTGTATTTCAGGGAATTAAGAAAAAGGAATTTCACAAAGCCATTAAATAAGACTACACTTACAAAAATCAACGAAATTCAACTTTTTTCAGTCATTCACCAATAATTAGCCGCATAACACACGGATAAATTCAGTCAAAGAGCGACAATTTGATTATTATTTTTCTTCCAATCAGAAAAATGGCCGTATCTTTGCAATCCCAAAACATTAAAACCTAAAACAATGGCATTTGTAAACAATACAATGATAGTTCGACGCGAACTAATGTCAAAACTAATAGCTTTATTTAAAGAAGATAAACTTGTCTTAGAAATTGATCGAATTCCACTCATTATGTCTCCCAAAAGTGCACAGGCAAGAGGCAGATGCTGCATTCACAAAGAAAGAGCCGTTTTAAAATATAAAATGCTTCCGATATTGGGTTATGGAATTGACGAAGAAGAAGACGAACTCACACCATTATCCGTTTACGCACAAAAAGCCCTTGAACGCACAAAGACAAGTAAAAAGATACTTACAGTTGTTGATGAAGCATGTACCGCTTGTGTAAAAACAAACTATGTAGTTACTAATCTGTGTAAAGGCTGTGTTGCACGCTCATGTTACATGAACTGCCCTAAAGATGCCATCTCGTTTATGGAGAATGGACAAGCACACATTAATCATTCAAAATGTATCAATTGTGGAATTTGCAAAGAAGCATGCATGTATCACTCTATTGTTTACATTCCTGTTCCTTGCGAAGAGGCTTGTCCGGTAAAAGCTATTCAAAAAGACGAAAATGGCATTGAACATATTGACGATAACAAATGTATATATTGCGGGAAATGTATTAATGCCTGTCCTTTTGGTTCGGTTTATGAAGTTTCTCAGTTATTCGATATACTTTCAGCCATAAAACGAGGCGAAAAACTTGTAGCTATAATGGCACCATCTATCATGTCTCAATTCAACAATACAATTGGTGAAATTGGAGCAGCAGTTGAAAAAATAGGCTTTATTGAAGCCATAGAGGTTGCTTATGGCGCCATGGAAACTACTCGCAGAGAAGGTGCAGAACTGCAGGAGAAACTGGAAGAAGGTCAACAATTTATGACCACATCGTGCTGCCCATCATACATTGAACTGGTAAACAAACATTTGCCAGAAATGAAGCCGTTTGTTTCGCACACTAAATCGCCAATGTATTACACCATAGAGATGGCAAAAGAAAAATACCCTGATGCAAAAGTAGTATTTGTAGGACCTTGCGTAGGCAAACGCAAAGAAGTTATGGATCATCCAGACATCGACTTTATACTCACTTTCGAAGAAATTGATACGCTTTTCACGGGGCTTTCAGTAGAGATGGAAAAACCATTGGTCGATAAAGAAACTGCACCAATGCCCGGACGCGGTTTTGCACGTGCCGGTGGCGTTATTGCAGCGGTAAAAAACATGTATCCAAACCTTGGAGTTCAATCCATTCAGGTTGCAAATCTGAACAAAAAGAATATTGGCTTGTTACGTGCATATACAAAAGGAAAAGCACCGGGTAACTTTATTGAAGTAATGGCTTGCGAAGGAGGCTGTATTTCAGGACCGTGCGGAAAAATTGATTATTCACAGGCTCAAAAGATATTTAAAAAAGCTATGGGTGAGGTTTAAAACCTCTCTTTTTTAAGCTTAAAGGCATTATTTTGCGTCAGGTTTTATTCAATTAAACCTGGCGCATTTTATTTTATCAAAAGAAGACAAAAATGAAGAAACTACTCGCTTTTTTAGGGATTATAAGCTTGGGGATAGGAATTATCGGTGCTTTTCTACCACTACTCCCAACAACACCATTCGTCCTTTTATCTGCATATTTATTCGCTAAAAGTTCAACTAAAATGCACAACTGGATAATGAACCATAAAATTTTTGGACAACTAATTCGTGATTTCAACGAAGACAAAGCTATCCCACTTCATGCCAAGATACTGGCAATTGGGATGATGACAACATCTATATTGATTTCAATTTTTACAATAGCAAAAGATAAACTTTGGCTACAAATTTTATTAGCAACGATTGCTATAGGAGTAAGCATCCATATATGCAGCTACAAAACAAAAAAGAAAAAAGATTAAAATTGATCCTTTTTTATTGCATTTGACTGTTCGTATATAACCTGTTTAAGCCTACAGGAGCATTCACATTTACCGCTTTCCAACAACCCGCTCCTTAGAAGTAAGTCGTATTCAACTTTAAAATTTTCGGTAAAAATTCCAGTTCCAAACTCCTCTTCAATTTGCTGCTGTGTCCACCATTTTAGTTGATCTGAATATTCATAGTTTAACTTGTATTCTGCCTCCTGACAGCTTACAAACAGAAAAGCATAATGAGATTCCTTTTCTACCTCCAGTGTATAATTTGACAGATACATATATTTGAAATTACACAAAGAAAAACGTTCTTCGGCGGTGCGTTCTATACAGCGTTCAATAGTCTCACCCATACTTACATGGTTGGAAATTACGGTATCCCACAAGCCCGGATAAACAACACTATCATAAGATCTTTTCTGCAAAAGAACCATCGACTTATCAATCATTAGCACACGAATAATCGGATGCATATATTTTTTTTCATCATTAAGACTTAACATGCACTGTATACTTCCCACGATTTTTCCTTGCTCGTTCATAATTGGCCACCATTCTTCACGAGCTAATTTAGCACGAATAATAAAAACCCGAAGCATCTCATAAACAAAAAGAAACAAAAGTGAGCCAACATAAAAACACTGCAAGAGCTGCTGATAAGGAGAGTGTGTCAAGTCATAAAAATACAAAATAACTTTCCCTAAAATGAATACAGACATAACAACCAATAATCTAAATACAAGCCTGTTAAGCTCTACAAAATTATTTGTCATTGGAATCAATTTAGGAACAATTCGGCGGATATGAACTTGAACATGTTTTCTAAAGAGTATAAAACTGAACAAGAAAAACGAAAAAATAACTTCACTTCCTAAATAGTCAAACAAGCCAGAAGGAGAAAAAGACAATTGAATGCTCCTAAGAATACCGACTTCCAGAAATAGCAGCACAAACAGCAGATGCCAGTTAAACAATCTATTATAGACAAAATAGACATAAAGCATCAATGTTAGAGCAACCGGAAATGAGATATTCCAAGCCAGATACACCCCCAAATATTCATCCACTACCAAAAAAATCAGTAATGGTAAAAAATGCAAAACCGGATTAAAGAATGATTCTCTAATTTGCTTTCTCAACTTATCCATGCTTATTAAACTATTCATCGAAGCTACAACAACCTTTCTACGATTTTAGTTTATTTTGCTTTTGAAAAAGTATATTTATTCACTAGAAGGCCATCATTCTACTCACATATTTCCCAATAATATCGAACTCAATATTTACGATTGTACCAGCACTAATTTGGTGGAAGTTAGTATGTTCGTGTGTATATGGAATTATTGCAACCTGAAAAGAATCGTCAGTAGGATTACAAACTGTTAAACTTACACCATTTACTGTAACGGAACCTTTATCCACAGTCATATATCCACGTTTTGCCATTTCCTTATCAAAAATGTATTCAAAAGTGTAATACCAACTTCCGTCAGCCTCTTTTACTTCACGGCAAACAGCTACCTGATCAACATGCCCTTGCACAATATGCCCATCAAGTCGACCATTCATCAACATACTGCGCTCCAGGTTCACTTTACTTCCCGGCTCAAGCAGTCCTAAATTTGTGCATTCAAGTGTTTCTTTAATAGCCGTAACAGTATATGTATCCGCCGTTTTAGAAACAACTGTCAAACAAACACCATTGTGAGCCACACTCTGGTCGATAGTAAGCTCATTAGTAAATGAACACGACATAGTTATATGAAGATTTTCCTGATCTTTCTGCAATGCAACCACTGAAGCTGCTTCTTCTATTATTCCTGAAAACATGATATGAGTTATGAAATATTAATTATGAATTATTTTAAGACCGAGAAACGTTTTTAACACCTTTTACCTGGCTTAGTTTCTTTACAATCCCGTCCAAATCTTTCGTATCACTAACCATTACTGTTAAGTTACCTTGAAACAATCCGGCATTAGAATCAATTGATATTGAACGTAATGATATATTTTTTTCTTTAGAAATAAGCGATGAAATATTAGTAACAATACCAATATCGTCATGCCCCACAATACGCAATGTGATGGGATATTGAGAACCAACTGACTTCCCGGACCAACGAGCTTTTACAATCCGATAGCCAAAGCGGGCAATCATTTGTGGTGCATTTGGACAATCGGATTTGTGGATCTTAATTCCACCAACCACCGAAACAAATCCAAAAACATCATCGCCATAAATAGGATTGCAACATTTAGCCAATTTAAAATCAACATCTTTCAGATCCTGACCAATTACCAGAATATCTTCTTTACTTGAAACATTAGTTGGCTCAACTTCCTTTAAGAAAGTCTCTGCCTTTCGCGTCTCGCTTTGATCAGTAAATGTAGGTTTATCTAAATCCAGATAAGCCTCCCGAACCACGTGCATATCCAAATTCTCACGGGCAATTTCCTGATAGAAATCACTCACCGTTTTGAATCCTTTTTTCTTTGCTAAGCGGGAAATTTTCCCGTCATCTAAATCAATTTTCCAATTTTTGAAGCGTCGAATAATTGTTTCACGACCAATTTCAGCATCTTTAAACTCAACTTCTTTAAGAGCCTGACGAATTTTGGCCTTAGCTCGTGAAGTTGTTACAACATTTAGCCACGCCGGATTTGGTTTTTGAGTTGGTGAGGTTAATACTTCAACCTGGTCACCATTATTCAACACATATTTAATTGGCATATTCTTGCCATTTACCTTTGCTCCTACGCACTTACAACCCAAACCGGAATGAATGGAGAATGCAAAATCGAGAGCAGTAGCACCCTTTGGCAATTTGTGCAAATCGCCGTTGGGCGTAAATACAAACACCTCCTTGTCGTAAAGGTTCAGTTTGAACTCATCCATAAAGTCAACAGCATTGAGCTCCGGATTTTCAAGAATCTCACGGATATTCTTCAGCCACTCGTCCATGCCTGATTCGCTCTTAATGCCCTTGTATTTCCAGTGAGCAGCTAGTCCTTTTTCGGCCACCTCATCCATCCTCACCGTTCGTATCTGAACTTCAACCCATTTACCCTGCGTACTCAGAACTGTGGTATGCAAACTTTCGTAACCGTTTGTTTTAGGAATTGAAATCCAGTCACGTAACCGCTTAGGATTGGGTTGATACATGTCAGCAATGATAGAATAAGCCTGCCAACAAGCAGCCTTTTCTTTATCAAGAGGCACATCAAAAATAATACGAATTGCAAACAAATCATATATATTTTCGAAAGGAGTATTTTGTTTTTTTATTTTGGAATAAATTGAATTAATTGATTTTGTACGTCCTTTAATCGTAAAATCAAATCCCAATTCATTAAGTTTTTCGTTTAATGGCGTAATAAAATCAGATATAAACTTATCGCGGGAGCGTTTAGACTCGTTAAGCTTGTGTGCTATTTCCCGATAAATTTCCCTGTTGGTATGCTTCAACGACAGATCTTCCATTTCTGTCTTCACCGCATATAAACCCATACGATGTGCTAATGGAGCATATAAAAACGATGCTTCACGAGCAATACTTTGACGTTTTTCTTCAGGAAAAACATCCAAGGTTCGCATAATTTGAAGATGTTCGGCAATAATTATCAAAATTACTCGGACATCTTCGGCAAAAGTCAGAAATAGTTTTCTAAAATTCTCTGTTTCGAGGGATGCATTACGAGCATATAGCTCCTCAACGCGCATCATTCCATTTATAATGGACGAAACCTGCGTATTAAACTTGGATTCAATTTCAGCAATACTTAGCTGCTTTTTGGCAACCAATTCATGAAAAAGCACGCTTAAAACAGCCGATTTCCCCAATCCAATTTCATCCAAAACAATTTCTACAATTTGTATTTTATCAGAAATTGAACGCCCGGGCGTATCACCTTCGGGAGGGAAAAGCACAAAATACTTATTCAGAATTGACCTTAGCTCTTTCCTCTCGTTATAAGTAAAAAGAGTCGGATGAGCGTGAAGTATTCTGCTATAGGGTGTACGAAACTTTATTTTATGAGGTATTGACATATGCAATTTTCAGTAAACAGTTATCAATGAATGATTATAGGCCAATTCAGATTCTGAACACAAAGATACTATACAAATCTAAAGAACTTTCAACTAGAATCAGAAAAAACGAGAAAAAATAAGCTTCTGCAAAAGAAGCTGGAAAATTCAAATAAAAAAAAGGACAAATGCATCTGTATTGGATTTTCTTTTTTAAATTTGCAAAACTATAGCAAAATATGGAAAACACGGCGGAAAACTCTTCATACAACCTATCCATCAGAATTAATCTGGATGGATTTTCTTTGTTGGTAAGCGAGCAATCGGGACAACAACTTTCATCAAAGAAAGTAAGTTTATCAATGATCAACCTATCTAAAAGTGAAATTGCAAGTACCTTAAGCACAGAGACAGAGCTCAACTACCAGGATATAAGAATCATATACGAATCTGATGTATACATATTTATTCCGACTCCACTATTCAGACCGGAAGAGTCAGCTCGCTTTCTCAGCCTCCAACAGAAGCTTCAAAAAAAAGAATGTATTATTCACAATACAATTCCTAATTGGAATACCGTTAATGCATTCTCTATTCCGGAAAATTTGCAACAAGCAATAGAAGAGCTTTTCCCTGGTTTAATTATTGAGCATCAAATGAGTTATTTGTTGTCTGAGAAAGTAAAGCAAATACCGGCTAATAGTATCCATATATGGGTAAGGACAAACATATTTGATGTAATTGCCGTACAATCAAGCAAATTGCAGTTATTAAACAGTTTTTCATATAAAACCCCCGAAGATTTCACTTATCACACGCTCAACATAATGGAACAACTGGCATTTGACACCAAAAGCACCATAGTCTATTTATACAACACGGACAAAAAACCGGAATTGGCAACAATTCTTGACAATTATGTTATAGTTGACAAGCAGTAAACTTCAGAAAATTAATCAAAACCGTAAACAATGAGAATAATAAGTGGAAAATACAAAGGTAGGAGAATAGCCACACCCAGTAATATAACTGCGCGTCCAACAACCGATTTTGCGAAAGAAGGATTGTTTAATTTATTGAACAACCGAATCGATTTCGAAGGTATTGATGTGCTCGATATATTTGCAGGAACAGGTAGCATAAGCATAGAGTTTGTTTCCCGCGAATGTAAAAGCGTGATAACTATAGAGCAAAATGATCGTCACTGCAACTTTATTCGTAAAGTATGTACAGAGCTAAAAATAAACAACTTATCACTTATTAAAACCGATGCATTCAAATTCATAAGCAGTTGTCACACTAAGTTTGACATGATATTTGCCGATCCACCTTACGAACTGGAAAAATTAGCAGAAATCCCTGATTTGATATTCAAACAAAACATGCTTAAACCTGACGGATTACTGGTTCTGGAACATTCGTCCAAAAATAATTTCATCAACCATCCAAATTTCTCTGATCATAGAAATTATGGGAATGTGAATTTTAGCTTTTTTGAAGTAAAAAATAGTTCTCAAGAGGAATAAAAAAACGGTAGAACTTGTAATTGTTCTACCGTTTTTTTATTGTACGCTGCAAGAGCTATCTGCAACAACTAACTTTATTGTCTTTTCAGTACAAATGCTGTACGAGCGGGGATATAAAGCTTTAACCACTCTTTTCCCGAAGGTTCTTTAATATCAGGCAAAGTAAAATGCTCAATGCTTTCATCAATTAAATCAAATCCTCCAAATAACGTTTCATCAGTATTTAAAACAACTTTATAAACTCCTTTATCGGCAAGAATACCATAATCGGTAAATGATTTTGTTCCATTGAAATTGAACACGAAAACTAGATCACCTCGCTGGAAAGCCAATACCTGATCATCTTCTTTGTCCCACAACTGTTGAATTGGAGTTTTATTAAAGTTCGGCACTGATTTTACCAGTTCTATCATTGAACGATCAAACTCACCAAGCGCATGATAAAGAAATTTCTCATTATCAACCAGCTCCCATTGACGACGGGCATATTTATGCGACCAACCATTGCCTTCACGTGGAAAATCGACCCATTCAGGATGCCCAAATTCATTTCCCATAAAATTCAAATAACCACCATTAATGGTAGTGGCCGTAATAAGGCGAATCATTTTGTGCAAAGCCACACCACGATCGACAATCAAAGTATTATCGCCCCGTTGCATGTGCCAGTACATTTCGGCATCAATTAAGCGAAAAATAATGGTTTTATCACCAACCAGAGCCTGATCGTGACTTTCGGCATAACTTATCGTTTTTTCATCAGCACGGCGGTTAGTCAGCTCCCAGAAAATATGACCGACTCTCCAATCTTCATCCCTTACTTCCTTAATCATTTTAATCCAGAAGTCAGGTATCCCCATAGCCATGCGATAGTCAAACCCAATGCCTCCGTCAGCAACTTTAGTCGCTAAACCAGGCATTCCACTCACTTCTTCAGCTACAGTTATAGCATTCGGATTTACCTCATGAATCAACTTATTAGCCAAAGTCAAGTAACAAATGGCATCACCATCCTGATTCATATTGTAATACGAACCATACCCATTAAAATCTTCACCAAGTCCATGACTCCTGTAAAGCATAGATGTCACACCATCAAAACGGTATCCATCAAATTTATACTCTTCAAGCCAAAACTTACAATTGGAAAGTAGAAAGTGAAGTACAGACGGTTTTGCATAATCGAAGCAAAGCGAATCCCAAGCAGGATGCTCACGTCGCGAACCACCATGGAAATATTGATACGGAGTTCCATCAAAACGGCCCAATCCTTCAATTTCATTCCGAACAGCATGAGAATGAACCACATCCATAATCACAGCTATGCCAAGTCCATGAGCATCGTCAATCAGATGTTTCAGTTCTTCAGGAGTTCCAAAACGCGAGGACGCAGCAAAGAAACTGGAAACGTGATAACCAAATGAGCCATAATAAGGATGCTCCTGAATGGCCATTATCTGAATACAATTATATCCATCCTTTTGAATTCGTGGCAATACCTGCAATCGAAATTCTTCATAAGTTGAAACTTTTTCCTCCGAACTCGACATTCCAATATGACATTCATAGATCAATAACGGGTCAGTTTGAGGCTTAAAGCTCGTATGTTTAAATGTATATTGCTTAAATGGGCTCCAAACCTGAGCACTAAAAATTTTGGTTGAGTCATCCTGAACCACTCTGCGAGTCCAAGCAGGTATACGTTCTCCGCTTCCACCTTCCCACTCCACCAACAACTTATAAAGCTGTGAATGAGCAATTGCATATTCCTGTAAGCGTATTTCCCAAATACCATTTTGCATCTTTTTCAATTGGTAGTCAGGGTGGCGTTGCCAATTATTGAAATCACCAATCATGAAAATGGCTGTGGCATTGGGAGCCCATTCCCGAAAAACCCAACCATCAGACACCCGATGCAAACCAAAATAAAGATAACCAGTAGCAAAGGCAGATAAATTCTGACCATCGCCTATCAATTTCTTTTCAACACTCTCAAAATACTCGTAACGACCATTAATGGCTCCGGAATAAGGTTCAAGTCCCGGATCGGATTTTATTATAGCTAGATCTTTCATACATTCAACTGTTTAAACCTACGAAATCTATTGAAATTTATTCGAAGGTAAGATTTGGGAAAAAATGAAAAGCCATGAAATTCAAAAAAAATGAATTTCAAATCATCAGCAACATATCAGTAAAGGAAAACATCTCGTCAAAAGAACTACACCAACACTTTTACAATTAGTTTCTTTTGTACTCCATCAAAAATTTGAGGCTGGTGTCCATCTTCAGGAAAGAAAACAGCAAATTCAAACGGCTGAACAACAATAAAATTTGACGCTTTATCCGCAAAAAAAGCAACATCCTTTTCATCATTATAAGCATCAGTAACATCTTTCAATTTACTTCCGGCTATCCATCCCATAGTTTCAGCGCCAGTTATTGGAATCTGAATATCAATATACTTATTATGTGTTTCCATTCTGGCTGTTTCGGTGGTACGTCCAACAGCGTCAACCACATTGACAAACAAATCTTTACCGTCTAACTCAACCTTTCCCAGTGGAATATTTACTAAATCTGTATTACGTAAAAAGTCAAATGCCTGTTTAAAGCGTGGGTGGATTGATTGATACAATCCTGCATTTTCTAAAGAATCTAAAATCATTTGTAATTATAAATTAAATTGGTAAATTATTCGTTTGTTTCATCTACAGTGTAATTCAGAAAGCGATTTAGCGGGTAAGCACCTTTCACTATTCCGGCAACCTGCTGAACAATATCATCTGACTGAATCAATTTTTCATCGAACTTATATTCAACCATATAATGTTTCAGTTTCAGCAACTCAGCATCCGGAAAGTCCTTTGGAAAACCACGCGGTACAGTCTTTAGCTTATCTTCATCAAAGAAGTGAACAAAGTGCTGTGAAAACTCTGGTTTATGAAGAATCTCATTCAGCTCATCGATATTATCGTAAACACTTTGACGAAGTGCTTTGAGTAAGTTTGGTTGTGGACACCAAACACCAGCCGCAACAAAACAACCATCAGGGTCGAGGTGAAGATAATAGCCACCACGCTGACTTTTGCGTCCACCGGCAGTAGCAATAAACACTCCAAAGTGAGTTTTGTAAGGTGTTTTATCGTGCGAAAACCTTGTATCGCGATATATCCGAAACACACAGTCCTTGACCTCAACATGTTTGATTTCCTCATCAAATTTAGAGATCTCAAGAATCAATTCTTTACTTATTTTCTCAAATTCAGCTTTTACCTGATCGTACCAAACTTTGTTCTCGGCAAACCATTCGCGGTTATTATTGATTTTCAATTCCTTCAGAAATTGAAGTATATTATGAATGCTCATACAGAAATTATTTTGTAATTGACAAATATAAGGCAAAAATAAGACAAAATTGGATTTCCAATCCTTTTTTTTTAAACACCGGTAATTTTTGTGGAAAATTGATTACTTTTGTGTGATAATAGACAATCGCAATAGCCTGCTAATGAATCTACAATCGTTTGGCAGCAGGCTAATTACTATCCTCAAGGATAAAGTTATACAGAAAAATAATGAAAAATCGGATCAATCAACTGTTGGAAGAAGTAAACCAACTGGCCGCTTCAAATATAGATGAACTGGAAGCACTTCGTATTAAGTATCTGAGTAAAAAAGGACAAATCTCAGAACTTTTCAATGACTTTAGAAACGTTGCTAACGATGAGAAACGCGAAGTTGGTCAATTGCTCAATGAACTTAAGAATGCAGCTCAGGACAAAGTCAATGAGCTTAAAAATACATTTACCGCAACAGCAGACGATGATAACAAAACTGATTTAACGCGTAGTGCCGACCCAATTAAACTGGGAACGCGCCATCCGCTTTCATTGGTTAAACATGAAATTATCGAGATTTTTTCGCGCATTGGCTTTACCATTGCCGAAGGCCCTGAAATTGAAGATGACTGGCATGTTTTTGGTGCCCTAAACTTCCCGCCTGAACATCCGGCTCGTGATATGCAGGATACGTTCTTTATCGAACAAAATCCAGACGTGCTGCTTCGTACGCACACTTCGTCGGTACAATCACACGTAATGGCAAACCAAAAACCACCTATCCGAATGTTATTTCCGGGTCGTGTGTACCGCAACGAAGCTATCTCGTACCGCGCACACTGCTTTTTTCATCAGGTAGAAGGTTTGTATATCGACAAAGATGTGTCGTTTGCTGATTTGAAACAAGCCTTGATGTATTTTGCGAAAGAAATGTTTGGCGAAAATACAGATATTCGCTTGCGTCCATCTTATTTCCCATTTACCGAACCAAGTGCCGAAATGGATATTTCGTGTAATATTTGTGGTGGAAAAGGTTGCCCTTTCTGTAAACATACTGGTTGGGTAGAAATTCTGGGCTGTGGAATGGTTGATCCAAATGTATTGGAAAACTGTGGTATTGACTCAAAAATATATTCAGGATATGCCTTTGGAATGGGTGTTGAGCGTATTACGAACCTAAAATATCAGGTTAAAGACCTCCGCATGTTTTCCGAAAACGATGTTCGGTTTTTACAACAATTTGAATCGGCACATTAAAAAAGCATATATCAACATCTTTAAAAAGCGTTTGAAAACTAGATTTTCAAACGCTTTTTTTATAATAAACTCACATTTAAACATTAAACAGATGAGCAGAACACAAGACTATTAACCAAATATATTTATCTTTGTCGAGATATTAGAAAAAACAACTCACAATCAAACACATTGCAATGAAAAAGACAATCCTACTATCGGTGATTACATTAGCAATATTCGCGGCATCCGTTAACGCACAGTCCTATAGTGTAAATAAATTAAAATATGATTCGCGCATGTATTTGCCGGAATATGGAGATCCATATAATCCAGCTTTATGTGGTGTTTGTTCATGGTTAATTCCCGGTTTAGGACAAATGATAAGTGGAGAAACGGGACGAGGGCTAGCATTTTTAGGCGGTTATACTGCATGTAGTGTTGTATGTATAGCTGGAGTTGCAAGTGCAATTCACTCTGGAATAAATGAAAACACATATCAATATGGGTCTAGTTATTCACATAGTATTTTACCTAAAGCGGGTGGAGATATCATCCTTTTAGGTGCTATAGGAATGGTTGCAGTTGACATTTGGTCTATTGTTGACGCCGTAAATGTAGCAAAAGTAAACAATATGTACATTCGTGATCTAAGAAAAAGATCGGAGGTAAGTTTACAGGTAACGCCTTACGTTGATCAAATTTCGATGAACAATCAACTAGTTACACCAGTAGGGCTGACAATGCGTATAAACTTCTGATCTCCCTAAAAAACAGCACATTTAGTCAAATCTAATCTTTCAGTATTGATTTATGAAACAGGTATTGTAATGGTGAAAAAATTCGTTCCATCAAGCTTCTATTTTCAGTTATAATTTCAGCCGTACCCGTCATTTCTCCTATAAATTTCAGTTTCTTGTTTCCGGTAGATAGTAGACCTTTAGGAAAATTCACTTCAACGGAGTAATAATCATTATTTGATATAAGTGATTTATTAATCGTTACAGCTCGTAAATACCCATATTCCAGGTATGGATACCCAGCCAATTGAATATTCACATTCTGCCCAATCTGAACTTTTCCGGAACCAGAAGCCGGGACTTTTATCTTTCCAATCAATTGACCCGGTTTTCCTGAAACAATCGCAAATACTTTATCGCCAGCGCTTATAAATTGATTCTGTTTCCAAAAAGTATTGAAAGTTACAATGCCTGACTGCGAAGCGATGAGCAAATAATTTTGTTGCCAATTTTCAATAGCAGCTATTAATTCACGTTGAGATGATTTGAGTTCAGAAAATAATTGGTGCTTTTCCTGCAAATACTGTAAGGATAATTTGCTCATTGACTCTTTTATTTGAGATGACTCAACTTTTTCCAACGACATAGAAGTCTGAAGTTGTTGTAGCTCTTGTTGCTTGTTCAAATAAGTTTGTTCTGTAGTCTCCATTTCAGAAGTAGAAATCACCTTTTGCCCGTATAATAATTTATCTCTTTCATAAGCTGACTTTGAAAGGATTAATTCTCTTTTCTTCATTTCAACCTGTTTTTGCAGATTGCCTGAATACGCGTCCCTGTTAACAATTTGTTTTTGTAATGATGCCTTTTCTTGTGTTGTAAGATTCAATGTAAGGAAATTATCATAATTCATAGCTGCTTTAGTAAATGCCGAAAAAGTCGCTTGCAGAGTTCCCAATTCAAATGATTTTAAGAGAAGTTCTTTGGGAATATAAAAACTAGAATTGGAAATTTGAGCTGCAGCAAGTAATTTACTCAAACATAAAACATCAGTCGTCGTTGCTGAATTATCAATAATAGCCAACACACTTCCTTGTCGAATAGGTTGTTTATCTCTACATAACAGTTCTTTTATCTTGCCGGTGGATTTTGCAATAAGCCATACTGGCGGATTTTCTGTGGTAATAACCACTTCACCCTGTATAACATCCGGATACCGAAAAAAGAAACAGCCGACAAACAAAACTATCATTACCACAGAAATAACAGAAATACCATATCTAACAAGACCACGTGGTGGACGGGAAAGTATTTCCTGTACTTCTTCACTTCGTAGTTCAACCTCACCCCCAACCCATAAAGGGGAGTTTAAGTTTGTTTCGTTTTGTTTGTTTATTTCCGCATCCATATTTCTGAGTTATTAACTATAAACTGTCAACTATAAACTATTTAAAGTTCTAACTGATTTTTCACTAATCTATAATACGCACCCTGACTTTTTGTCAATTCATCGTGCGTTCCGATTTCCACTATTTCACCTTTTTCCAATACTACAATTTGGTCTGCATTTTTCACAGTGCTCAAACGATGAGCAATCACTACTGAAGTTCGTCCTTCAAAGAATTGCTGAAGATTATCCATAATAACCCGCTCATTATTTGTATCTAATGCATTGGTAGCCTCGTCAAGAAATACAAATACCGGATCTTTATAAACAGCACGAGCTATTAATATACGCTGCTTTTGTCCCTGACTTAATCCATGTCCTTCATTGCCTATTTTGGTATTGTACGACAGTGGCAATGATTCTATAAACTCACGAATATTGGCAGTAATAACAGCATTGAGTAATCGTTCTTTATCGATCAACTCTACTCCAGGAGCTATATTTTTGGCAATAGTATCAGAGAAAATAAACCCATCCTGCATTACCACACCACATTGCTTGCGCCATTCGCGGATACTATAATTCTTCAAATTATTTTCGCCCAACAGAACACTCCCTTTTTGCAGGGGATAAAAACCAAGCAACAACTTTATCAACGTTGTTTTTCCACTACCACTGTTACCGACAATAGCAGTTTGTTTCCCTACAGGAATATTCAGTTGAATTCTTTTTATTACCGGTTCGCCAATAGAGCTTGTATCGTATCCAAAAGTAACATTTTGTAGGTTTATATCTTTTTGAGTAGGTATTTCATGAATTCGAATTTCATCTTTCTCTTCTTCATCTTCTTTGTCGTGCACTTCGCTCAGACGTTCCAAACTCAGCTTAGCATCCTGAGTTTCGCGCAAAAACGAAATAAGTTGGTCAACCGGTCCATTCAGCTGCCCGATAATATATTGCACGGCCATCATCATACCCAATGTCATTTGACCATCAATAACCAATTTGGCTACAAAGGCGGTAATAACTATATTTTTGGTTTGATTGATCAATACCGCTCCCGAATCCTGATATTGTGCCAATGCCAATCCTTTTATTTGCAAACGGAACAGTTTGGCCTGAATACGCTCCCACTCCCAACGCTTTTGTTGCTCACAACCGTTGAGTTTTATTTCCTGCATACCGGTAATTAACTGAATCACATTACTCTGGTTTGCTGAATGTTGAGCAAAACTTTTGTGATCCAGTTCTGCCCTGCGTTTCATAAACATCCATACCCACGCAAAATACGAAGCACTACCTACAAAAAAGATAGCAAATATCGTAAAACTATAGAGTAATAGAACAATACTGAAAATAAAGATATTGAAGACCGAGAAAAGGATACTCAGGCTGGAATTAGTCAGATAGTTTTGAATGCGGGTATGGTCGTTGATACGCTGGAGAATATCTCCCACCATTTTGGTGTCGAAATAACCCATAGGCAGGCGCATTATTTTAATCAGGAAGTCGGATATCAGAGCGATATTGATGCGTGTACCCAGATGCAACAGTATCCAGCCACGGATAAAACCCACAGCCGAACTGCTAAAGACCAGTACTAACTGTGCTATCAATACAAGGTAAATATACCCGATATTCTGCGCTGAAATACCAAAATCGACAATGGATTGTGTTAGGAAAGGCAATATCAACTGCAATAAACTGCCAAAAAGCAATCCTAAAAACAATTGAACAACCAGTTTTTTATACGGTTTTAGGTAGGTAAAAAGAAATGAAAATCCTTTGCGGTTTACTTTCTCATCATCTTGTTCATAGAAATCCGGAGCTGGTTCAAGGAGCAATGCAGTTCCTACATCGTTACCCCCATCTTTGGTACTTATCCAACAGCGACAGAATTCTTCTTTCGTATAACAAATTTTTCCGGCTGCCGGGTCAGCAACATAAATCATCTCACTCCCAACCTCAGTCCTTCTTCCTTGAAGAAAAGAGAAAATCGAATTGCGCGGAGTTTTAATATCATAAACCACCACAAAATGACCTTGATTCCAATGAACAATGCAAGGTAATGGTGCTTCTTTCAAATCATCAAACGATACCAACACCCCGGTACTTCTGAACCCAATATGTTCAGCAGCTTCACTGATTCCCAGCATGGATACTCCTTCACGAGTTATTTGTGACCGCTCCCGCAAACCTTCCAACGAAAAAACACGACCATGCCATGCAGCTATCATGCGTAAGCAGGAAGGACCACAATCCATAGCATCGAGTTGGTGATAAAATGGAAAAGCTTTCATAAGAATTTAGTATAATATTTGACACTGCAATATTATACATTATTTTTTTAACTATCACTCATAAAGCTCTTATATTTTCAACACAAACTCCTCCTTTTAAGTTATTTCATATCACCAAACAAAAATCAACTTCATCGAATTTGAAGAAACAAGGTCTAAACGGATTTTCAAAATAACACCCACAACTTTAGGTCATCAAATATACATCCGTTCATAAAAAGAATAACAAAGGTATATCGGATGAAAAAATCTCCTCCAGGATAAATTACAGGAGGAGATTGCAGTTTTAAATCAATGTTACAGCAGCTACAGCAGCCTTTTCCAATACATCGAGTACAGCATTGGCTGCTTGCTGAGCTATGGCCTTGCTAATAACCTGAAGTGCATTAAATTGCGCTTCGAGCACAAGCTTCTGATCTTCGATCCTCGATTTAGCTTCTTCATCGCTGAGTTCACCCGACAATCGTAATTGGGCAATCATCAAAAGCGTGTCTTTATTTTGCAACACGAACTGCTTGGCAACTGATTCCACTTTATCTTGATTTTTTTCAACTGTTCCCTTCAATACCGAAAGTACATCAGCCATTACTTTATTAATATCTAAATTCATTTTACAAAGTGATTAATGGTTATTGATAGATGATTTCTAATTATTGTGGCGGGTTGTTGATGATATTCTTCCCTTGTTCGGCTACCTGCATGGCATAAAATAAATCATTGAATGTTTTCTGGTTCAGTTTGATTAAACCATCGCTAAGCTTATTTTTTGCTTTATGTTCCTCTTTGTATTTCTGCCATAGCTGTAATGTTATTTCACAAATACGGGTGGAGTTTTGATTAAGAGGCCGTATCTTGTTTTTATTGAGCAGCGAATTTAATTCCGCTTCGATGGCTACATATTGCTCTGTAAACTTGGTATAGGCACGACCGTCATTGTCCACAGTAGTCGTTTCAAGCATTGATAAATAAAACTTGTCAACAGTTTTGGCAGTTTCATCAATTTGTGTTGATATTTGCGAGTCGTAGGATGGCACAAAAGTCACTTTGCAACTACTTGTTATCAGCATCATACCAATAAGGAGAATGACGACTGAGCGAAAATTGATAGTTTTCTCGTTAGATGGTTTGATTTGGTCTTTAGGTTTCATGGTTTCTTAATTTTATGGTATGCTATTATTTCAACAAAACAATATTCGCCTTGAGTCTTTTTTCCAGCTCGGCAACCGGTATTTCTTCCAACTTTACCGGTATGCTATTACTAAACCACCCGCAAAAAAGCACTTTCTTTGTTGCAACCGACTGCACAACCTTCCAGCAATACGACGGAACGGCAACTTCCTTCATTTTCAGGGTTTG
>Ga0302215_10000544_pt1 | contig 27809 bp, 12 predicted proteins | sample II_Fen_N3_1_FD_194580 | JGI IMG/M metagenome (GOLD analysis project Ga0302215, IMG submission 194580) | Peat permafrost microbial communities from Stordalen Mire near Abisko, Sweden - II_Fen_N3_1 | ecosystem: Environmental > Terrestrial > Soil > Wetlands > Permafrost | place: Sweden: Abisko... | reverse complement strand
ACCATCAAAGTCGGGAATCAATACTTCCAATGTTGTATCTGGATTTGTTTTTCTAATAGCTTCAATAGTTGCTGCCCAATGATATGCACCTCCGTCGGGCAAATCATCCCGGTCGACCGATGTAACAACAGCATGTTTCAGGTTCATTAAGTGTATCGATTCGGCAATTTTAGCCGGTTCGGATGGGTCGAGTGGGAGGGGGCGACCTGTAAGTGTATTACAGAACTTGCACGAGCGTGTACATATTTCGCCCGAGATCATAAATGTTGCAGTGCCTTTATTCCAGCACTCGCTCATGTTAGGACATCTACCACTTGAGCAAATTGTATGAAGTCCGTGTTCTTTTACTATGTTGTTTACATGAACAAACTGTAAACCGCTTTGTAATTTGGTTTTTAACCATTCTGGTTTGCGTATATAGGTCATATGAATTTTCTTTTGATTGATAGAACAAAGGTACAAAATTATTCTCCGGATTTCATTGAAGAGCTTAGATAAGGAAGTCAGTCCGCTGATTTATATTTGTATTAAAATACATTTTATACAACAATCCGGTGCTGGTTTGAATAAATTTGTCATAGAGATTCGTCAATTCGTTTTTATTTTTTTTAATTTTATCACAAGTTGTAATAAAAAGTTGACTGCAATTCAATTTTTTTCAGATTATTATTTTTATTGATATTTTTATGTTTGTCAATGACTTATGTGGATGTAAGAATCTATTGTATTAGTTAGTAGATTCAATATTTGTTGAAAAGCTCTTGTTGTGCAGGGAAATCCGATGTTGTATTTAATATTTTTTTATTTACTTTGCATTTGAATTTTTGAACCAAGTCATGTTTTTTAAATACGTAACGCTCTTTTTAGGAATAAGTTATTTTGCATTTGCCTCTGTGCTATTGCTGAAAAAATCTCCTATTAAAAAAGCTAATAATGTTCTTTGTTTTTTATTTTTATTGATGGCTGCATATAGTATTGAGCTTTCGTTCTATTATACTGCCCTATTGAATAAAAATTATTTTCATTTGGTTCATTACGCTCCTTTCGACTTGATTTTGCTACTCATGTTTGGTCCGGTTCTGTATTTATACGTAAAAGTACTGCTTGGCCAACCCATCAAACTCACCCCAATAAACATATTGGTTCAGACTTTACCATTCATTCCTGCCACGACATTTATTGTCTATTTTCTGTTTCAGGATACTACTACACGTTTAAGCTTACTTATTGTTAACTTTGAAAAAGGGCTTTGGCATACAAATCTCCTGAACGTTCTGGTTTTTATACAGCTAATCGTTTATCTTTTTTTCTGTTATTTGGCTGTAAAAAAACAGTTTAAAATTTCATCAAAAATTTCAATCAATAATTTCCAAATGAGTATTTCCTGGTTGAGATTCTATATTGTTATAAATCTATCGTTTATGTTGCTGGCTGCACCTTTAAGCTTCTACTTAGGAAATGAAAAGGTGAACTTAATAATTGCTCAGCTTGCCATGCTTGTACAGTTCGCTTATTTATTTGTAAAATCAATGTGGCATTCTGAAATGTTTTCAACTGACTCAATGAGTGAAATAAAGAAATCTGAAACAGTTCTTAAAATATCTGATAATTTGGTGGAAGATTATTTCAGGATATTGATGACTCATATCAAAACACAAAAGCCATTTCTTAAAGAAGAATGTAGTATTCATTCTGTTTCTATGGATACCGGAATTTCCGTTCATCATTTATCAAACATCCTCAATAATCATTTCCAGAAAAACTTCCCGGACTTTATAAATGAATATAGAATTAAAGAGGCTCAGAAGTTACTCACTTTAACTCAGTACGAAAAAATGACCCTGGAAGCTATAGGATACGAATGCGGATTTGGTTCCCGAAGTAGTTTCAATAAGGCTTTTAAAAAACATACCGGGCTTACTCCATCCCAATTTCGTCAGCAGAATTAATACTCTCTCATTATTTATAACTGCCTTCGATTACCTTTTAACTAAGCAGACTATTTCTATTCGTATTTATGTATATGTCTGTTTATGACATATTTATTTCTGTTTCATGCCTGAATACGTTTCGTAATTTGTATCATTTTATAAAATGACACACTTAAGTGTATGCTTTAATCTACTTTTGTATCATAATTTTTTTTTAGTGTTCTATGGAAATTTAGTGGTTTTTATAGATATACAGTGAATATATTTTTTTGATTTGTTCTCATAGATGAAACTTTGTTCCGAAAAAACTATTCGTAGAAAGATTTAGTAGTCTAGTAAAAGATAAATTCAAAATATTACGTCTGTTTACCTTACCTATGGGATTTAAAACCCGATGCTTGTGTTTAGCTCGCATCGGGTTGTTTGTTTTTGTTTTTTGTAGCAAAAAGTCCAGAAATGTTGTATGCTTACATATTATTTTACAAACTGCTTCGATTGACTTCTGATAGCCTGTTTTGATGATCTATGCATATTTTTCATTTTAATTTATGCAAATAAACTGATTTCCTATAATTTTGTTGTTAAAAATTAGTTAACTATCTAAATTATCGCTGTATTTTTTAAAGAATTAGAAAAAATATTGTAATTTTACAAGCAATTTTTAGCTGTAGCATTAATTCTTACAAGATTCTTATTTTCTTAGCGGGAAACTGATGCGATACGTATGGTATTTCAATACAAACAACACTTTCATATAAAAATAACCTATGAAACATTTTTTTGGGATAATATTATTGATTTTGCTTCAAATAAACAATAACGGCTCGTTTGCTACTAATACCAAAAATTCTAAGGTCGAAATATCAAATTCACAAAGCTTTACTCTTGATAATGCTTTATTTCAGCTGACTGAAGATACTGTCACTAAAAACTTTGTAAAGACAGCTCCCAGCATTATGATTACCTGTGTTAATACAAGTGTTACATTAACAAATACAGCAATACCAGGGGGTAGTTGTTCAAACCTGGCAAATTATGTTTGGGATTTTGGAGATGGTTTCACAGTGGTTTCTACTCAGTTAACTTCCCCACAAAGCAAAACTCATACATATTCCACTCCGGGATTATATCATGTTACGCTTAAAGCGACTAATGGTTGTGGAACATTGACTAATTCTATCGATATTTGTGTTGAACCTCCTCCGGTGCCAACGTTTAATTTAGATGTCACACAAGGTTGTGCTCCCCTGACGGTTAATGCAACTAATACTACAAATACTACGGCCATCTGTTCAACTCCTAATTATAGCTGGGATGTAACCTATACGCCCGGAAACTGTGGAACAGGCGCTGCTTATACTTATCTGGGAGGTTCAAACGCATCATCAACAAGTCCCATATTTCAATTTACTAATCCGGGAATCTATACAATTAGACTGGCTGTTACTAATTTTTGCGGAACTTATTATAACACGCAAACTGTAGAAGTAAAGCAACCTCCTATCGTTTCAATCAATAATATTCCTGATTTTTGTGAAACAGCTACGATTAATCCTACAGCTACTGTAACCAGTTGTTCGCCTTTGAATGCTTTGACATACGCCTGGAGTTTCCCGGGTGGGTCTCCTTCTTTCTCTACCAACGCAAATCCAACTAATATCACATACTCTTCTCCGGGTACGTATACAGTATTGTTAAACGTAACCAATGAATGTGGAGTTTCTGTAACAGACTCAAAGGCTTTTACCGTTAAAAATGCGCCAAAAGTAACAAATTCGCCTTTAAGCCAAACGGTTTGTTCCGGATTTCTTACTTCTCAGGTAAATTTAACAGCAGATATTCCCGGTAGTACTTTTTCATGGACTGCTACTGCAACTCCTGGAGTATCAGGATTTATTCCTTCAGGAACAACTAATGTTTTACCTCCGCAAACGCTTTCGACGACGGGTACTACTGCAGGAACTGTAACCTATGCCATCACTCCATTCTTCAATGGTTGTACAGGTCCAACCGTAAATTATGTTGTGACTGTTAATCCGGCTCCGGTGTTTACATTACAGCCTTTGCCCAGTACAGTTTGTCTAAACGGTATTCCAACGAATTTGGCTGTGGCTATTTCTCCAATTGCAGATACTCCATTTTATCAATGGTATGCTTCCGGAGTAGCTATTCCGGGTGCAACAAACCCAGTATACACTCCTTCTACAAGTGCCGTCGGAATAACAAATTATTACTGTATTGTCAGTTTCTCTTCGGGAGCATGTGCCGATATTCAATCAAATACTGTCAGTGTAACCGTAGTTCCTCCTCCAAGTATAAGTGCTCAGCCTACTGCATTGCAAAATATATGCGTAGGTGGAAGCAGTTCTGCATTGAGTGTAAGTTATTCGGGAGGAGCAGGTGTTGCTTCTTACCAATGGTATTCTAATACATCTAACTCTAATGTTGGTGGTTCGGTAATACCGGGCGCAACCGGTTCAGTTTATACACCCCCGGCTTTTGTTGTAGCAGGAAATTACTACTATTATGCAGTAGTTACATTATCCGGCAGTAATTGCGGTTCGGCCATCAGTAATCCGGCTCAGGTTACTGTCGTTACAGACCCGGTCATTACTTCCCAACCGATTTTAACTCAAACAGTCTGTCAGGGAAGTATCCCGACTACAATCGGAGTTACAGCTACCGGAGGAACCGGAAGTTTCATTTATCAATGGTATCAGAATTCTACAAACAGTAATGTTGGGGGAACCTTGATAGCAGGTGAAACCAATAGCACTTTTACACCACCAACTACTGCCGCAGGAACTAACTATTATTATTGTGAAATATCTCAGTCTGGATTAAATTGTGGTGTAACCAGCAATACATCTGAAGTTGTGGTAAATCTTCAACCGAGTGTTGTTACTCAGCCGGTGTCGAGTACAGTTTGTATAGGAGGAACGCCAACAGGCCTTACCGTATCGACAGTAAATGGAGTAGGTGCTCCAACGTATCAGTGGTATAGTAATACTGTAAATAACACCACATCGGGTACGCCGATTGGAGGTGCAACGGCTATCAACTACAATCCTTCAGGAGCAGTTGTCGGAACTACCTATTATTATTGTGTTATTTCATTTTCATTGGGAGGATGTAACTTGGTAACGTCTAATACAGCTGCTGTAGTAGTTAATTCGTTACCAACAATTAGTTCACAACCAACTCCGCTACAGGATATTTGTGTTGGTGGTTCAATCGGTACTCCATTAACGGTTGCTTATACAGGCGGAGCAGGCACAGCTTTATATCAATGGTATTCTAATACTTCAAATTCAAACATTGGTGGTACAGCTATTGTAGGTGCTACTGGTTCGACGTATGCACCTCCTGTTTTTGCTGTAGTAGGAAGCTATTACTATTATGCAGTTGTAACTTTGTCAGGAAGTAATTGTGGATCGGCTATCAGTAATCCGGCTCAAATAAATGTAGTAGCTGACCCGATAGTTACTTCTCAGCCATTGTTGACGCAGACTGTGTGTCAAACATCAATCCCTACTTCCATTAGCGTAGCGGCTTCAGGTGGAGTAGGCTCATTCATCTATCAATGGTATCAAAATACAACTAACAGTAATAGTGGTGGAACACTTATAGCCGGAGCTACCGGAAGTAGTTTTGCACCATCCACCGCTTTGACTGGTACGACTTATTATTACTGTTTAATTTCTCAAACAGGATTAAATTGTGATGTAACCAGTAATACTTCCGAGGTTATTGTAAATCCGGCACCAACTTTTTCTTCTCAGCCGGTTTCTCAATCAGTTTGTATAGGGGGCACACTAAGTCCTTTGTCAGTATCGACAGCCGGTGGAGTAGGAGCTCCGACTTATCAATGGTATAGCAATGCGGTTAATAATAATTCAACCGGTACGTTAATACCGCTAGCTACCGGCGCAACTTATACACCATCAGGTGCTGTTGTAAGTACAACGTATTATTATTGTATAGCTTCATTTGCCATGGGTGGTTGTAATACTATAATTTCTAATACTGCAGAAATTATTGTTGCTTCTCCACCATCCATAAATGTACAACCAACCCCATTGCAGGATATATGTGTTGGCGGTTCTATAGGAGCTCCGTTAAGTGTTGGTTATACCGGTGGTACTGGTACTCCATCTTATCAATGGTATTCAAATACAGTTAATTCAACAATTGGTGGTGTGGCTATTGCAGGTGCTACTTCTGCAACCTACCTTCCACCTGTATTGAGCTCTGTGGGTCATTATTACTATTTCGCTATTGTTACTTTATCGGGTAGTAATTGTGGTTTTGCAACAAGTAACGTTGCTGATGTTAATGTTGTTGCCGATCCGATTGTCAGTGCTCAGCCTTTATTGACTCAAACGGTGTGTCAGGGAGCAATTCCTACAACGATGAGCGTTACTGCTGCGGGAGGTTTAGGAGTATTTAGTTATCAATGGTATCAGAATACAATTAACAGCAATGCCGGCGGAACATTAATTACGGGAGCCACAAGCAGTTCATATGTGCCTTCAACAGCCACTGCAGGAACTACCTATTATTATTGTTTAATTTCTCAGACAGGGTTGAATTGTGCGGTTACCAGTAATACTTCTGAAGTAATTGTGAATCCTCAACCTACATTCACTTCGCAACCTGTATCCAGTACTATTTGTGTTGGCGGACTGCCTTTACAGTTGTCTATTGCTACCATCAATGGAGTAGGAGCACCAACTTATCAGTGGTATAGCAATACAGTAAATAACAATACTACGGGAACTCTGATAGGTGGAGCAACAAGTATCAATTATAATCCTTCCGGTGCAGCTGCCGGAACCACTTATTACTATTGTGAAGTTACATTTGCTACCGGTTGTAATGTCATTACGTCTAATACGGCTACAGTAACAGTTATACCATCTCCTACTATAAATGTACAACCAACTCCTGTTCAGGAAATTTGTGCCGGAGATGCTATTGGTGCTCCTCTGACAGTTAGTTATATAAACGGTGTCGGAACTCCATCTTATCAGTGGTATTCGAATACTGTTAATTCGTCGGTGGGTGGAACCGCAATAGCAGGTGCTATTAATGCTACTTATACTCCTCCGCCATTCCCTGTTTCAGGTAATTATTACTATTATGTAGAAGTTACCTTGTCTGGTAATGGTTGTGTTCCTGCTATAAGTAATGTAGCTCAAGTTATAGTTGATGCAAATCCAACTCTTACACCTCAGTTAGTCCCAACTCAAACCGTTTGTATAAATACTATTCCTCAAACGCTGTCGATAACCGCTTCGGGAGGACTGGGTGCTTATACTTACCAATGGTATCAGAATACGGTGAACAACTCTACCGGTGGAACTGCAATTGCCGGAGCTTTAAGTAGCACTTATGTGCCATCTACAGCAAGTTTAGGAACACTGTATTATTATTGTATTGTGAAGTCTTCTTTAGGTGCAAATTGTGATGTTACCAGCAATGTTGCTACTGTTACGGTAAATCCGGAACCAACATTTACATCACAACCGGTTTCAAGTGTTGTATGTGTGGGTGGTACTCCCGCTCCTTTGTCTGTAACGTACATAGATGGAGCCGGTACTCCTTCTTATCAGTGGTATAGTAATACATTGAATAATAATACGACAGGTACTCCGATTGCATTAGCCACAAGCTCAACTTATAATCCACCTTCTGCTTTGGCAGCCACAACTTATTATTATTGTGTGATAATTATGACACCTGGTGGTTGTACCACACTGGTTTCAAATGTCGCACAGGTTGTTGTAAATCCAAATCCGGTCATTACATCATTTAATACCGAAATATGCAACGGAACTTCATTTTCGATAATACCTCAGGATGTTACTGATGGAATTGTTCCTGCCGGAACAACCTATACGTGGTCTATGCCTACGATTAGTCCTGCCGGGTCAGTATCGGGTGCTTCAGCGCAGCCGATTGCTCAGACAGGCATTAGTCAGACCCTGACAAATAATACAACAGGTATAGCTACAGTAACCTATACGGTTACACCACTTTCAGGAGCTTGCCCGGGACCCGCTTTCAATGTTGTTGTCATTGTAGATCCTACAATTGTTCCAACAGTAACAGTACAGAATATATCATGTTTTGGAATTGTTGATGGATCCCTCACTGCTTCAATAGCCGGCGGTATACCACCGTATTCTCTTTCGTGGACTGGTCCTTCCGGGTTCACCTCAAATGCATCTACATTAACAAACCTATATGCCGGTAATTATAATCTTACAGTAACAGATTCTAAAAACTGTCAGGTAACAAGTACATATACTATAATTGAACCTGCAGATATCAAAATTACTACCGACATCCAGACCGATGTGACTTTTTTTGGAGCTGATAATGCCATAATACATATTACCGTCACAGGAGGAACTCCTCCGTACAATTATGTCTGGACTAAGGATAGTGTAGCCTTTGCTACTACAAAAGATTTGAATAATATTGGTCCAGGATACTACGAAGTTACTGTAACCGATTCTCATAGTTGTGTGCCTAAGCATGCTTTTTACGATGTAACTGTGCCACCGGCATTAATAGTTAGTTTGGTAAGCAAAGTAGACTTAAATTGTTACGGTGATAATTACGGATCAATCACTGTAGATGTTGTCGGTGGAACTCCTATTCAGGTTTCACCGGGTGTCTTTGATTATTTGTATTCGTGGACAGGTCCTAATGGTTTTACAAGTACCAATAAGAATATAACAAATCTTATAGCCGGAACGTATGTTTTAAATGTAACGGATAATTCCGGATTCTCAAAACAACTTACAGTTGTGGTAACTCAACCAAGTCCTATTCTTGTCAACTTTAGTTCTGCTCCTAAACTTGATTGTGCAACTAAGGTCGTAAGTGAGGTTACAACAGCTCATGTTTCGGGAGGTGTAGCTCCATATAATCTTCTATGGTCAAGAGGCACTGTCAGTGGATTGAATAAAGAAATAATGGAGAGCAGTCAGGCTGGTCCCGTAACCTTGCAGATTACTGATGGAAATGGTTGTGTCGTTGATACCACATTTAATCTATCCATAAAACCTATTGGTGTTGATTATAAGGTTTTAGATTGTGATAAACATTCATATCAGTTTAATGCTTTAGTACTGGATTCATTATCTACTTACACATATAATTGGGATTTTGGAGATGGAGTTACAGACGTAAACAAAACTGTAAATCATACTTTTGCAACAACCGGAAATAAAACTGTTCAACTAACAATAACAAGTCCTGCATGTACTATTAGTTTCTCACAGGTTATTGCTGTTGAGGCTCCACCCGTTTTAATCCTTGACAGAGATCCCAAGATATGTATCGGTGATTCTACCATAATTCATGTATCAGGTGCTGCTACTTACCTTTGGAATGATAATTCCAAATCTGATAGTATTATGATTAACAGAACTGGTGAATATAGTGTTACAGGAACATCTGCTTCAGGCTGTACAACAACTTTGAAGTTCATGGTATCAAATTACAATTTATACAATTATACCATACAGACAAATAAGAATGAAGTTTCGGTAACCAGCCCGACTGTACGTTTCTCCAGCGAAAGCTATCCGGGTTCGCAATATTCATGGGATTTTGGAGATGGTAAAACCGATCACGGCAATAACCTGGATCATACATTTGATATAACCAATGAAAAGACATTTAATGTTACACTGAAAGCAATTGATCCGGATGGTTGTACAGAATATGCTACCAAGCAAATTATAGTGGTAAATTCAGCCATGTATAATACCTTTACTCCTAATGGTGATGGTATTGATGATGTGTTTTTGAAAAGCTGGCATATTAAAGTATATAATCGGAATTCAATACTTATATATGATGGAACCGATGGTTGGGATGGAACCTACAAAGGAAAACCTGTGTCGAACGATACGTATTTCTTTGTGGTATATTATGCATCCGAATCGGGAACAAAAACAAATTCCGGTTATGTAACTGTAGTTAGATAATTTTTATTCAATGAAGAAAGCGACAATAATTATTCTTTTCAATATGTTGGCAATCACGATGATTGCTCAATCAAGTGTACGTTTAAATCACTTTTGGGAAAAGACATATACACTCAATCCGGCTTCTGTCAACGATCGATATTTCGCAGAATTTAATATGGCTGCTCGTAAACAGTGGGTTAATTTTCCGGGTGCTCCAACTACATTTTATGCTTCAGGTACAATGTTTCTTGATAATTTGAATACTCAATTCGGATTGAAAGCCATACAGGATAAAATAGGATATACTTCAACCACTAATCTGGGTTTTACCTATGCCTATGCTTTAATTCTCAATAGAGACTGGCATTTAAATTTGGGTTTGGGTTTAAGCTATCAGAGCGTTGGATACGATCTCTCAAAAGTGAATTCGCCTACTCCAAATGATCCTGTCGTGTATGCCAAATTATTAAATGTGAGTAATTTTAATTCAGATTTGGGAATCGAATTACAGGGACGAAAATGGCAATTTGGTGCTGCAGCTCAAAATTTGATATCATTATTTCAGCCCATCAACTCACAGTTTTCAAATACGAATTATATCTATACAAAATACCGCAATAATAGCTTAGAAAAGATGAATCTTGGTTTTGGAGCCATTGGTGTTCAATACGGTAATTTTTATCAGTTAGAGCTAAATTTAATGACTTATTTCAAGCTAACTCCGGAATCTAATGGATTTCAGGTTGGTGCCTTCTACAGAACCTATAGCGAAATTGGAGCTATTTTAGGATTAGATTTGTCTAAAAATTTGCACCTGTCTTATAGCTATGATTATAATGTAAGTGGCATTAGTACTAAATCATACGGTTCTCATGAAATTATGTTGACATACACTTTGGACAGAGTATTTAAATGTCAGAATTGTTGGTATTAAATTTCAATTAATCGTACATATATATCGTCTGAACTTATTCTGCTAAGTTCAGACGATTCTATTTTATAGGTATAATATTTGTACATAATTTGAAAAAATATATATACCGTTTTTATAATATCTACAACCCAAAAAGCAGAAATTAATCTATATCTTTGCAACCGTTTGCTTTAAAAAGTTGCTTAATGAAAGTATCTTCAACAAAGTTTGGAAGTAATACTCTAAAATGAATATTCTTAAGAAATATAAATCAAAATCCATAGCCATAATAGTATCCCTCCTGTTATATGGTCTGATGTTCTTGTTGCTTGCTGTTATCCCTGGCATTGATACAACAATGAATACAGATGAAAGTATAACAGATGAGGAATCTATTCAGTTTCAACTATTGGAAGATATAGCTTTGCGATCAATGTCCGATACGAAAGCTGCAGATAAAACTTCCGGTGGAAAGGTTATAGAGACGACTGTAAAAACAATCGAATCGAAAGGTATAAATGAAGATATAGACGAAACAGAAAGTGATGATCCTACCAATGTAGTTTTGAACCAAGACTCCATGATGATGGAGCAATTAAAAAAAACACTGTCAGTATTAAAGGAAGTAATACCTACCGATAGTTTAGCTAAAAATCCAATACAACAACAAACCACCGAGAAGGTAGTTCAGGCTCTGGCAGAAAGAGGTCAAAATACTGCTTCTGATTGGGAATTTATTAAAAGTAACTACAAAACTATTCAAAACTTACGCCGTGTATATCCATATGTTTTAAAAGCCAAAGAAGTCATTGATAATCTGAATGCTAAACTGGCAACAATGAATGATGCTAAGGAAAAGAAAAAATTGATTAAGCAAACAGAAAAGGAATTGTTCGGTCAGTTTGAGAAAGATGTACGTAAAATGTCCTACTCTCAGGGGAAATTATTATTGAAGTTGTTAGCAAGAGAAACGAATGAAAGTGCCTACGGGCTTATTAAAACGTATAAAGGAGGCATTCCAGCCACTTTTTGGTATGGCGTTGGGCTATTGTTTCATGAAAACTTGAAAACGAAATATGACTCTATTGGAGAAGATGCGGCACTTGAAAAAATAGTGAAGAAACATCAGTTGGGTCAGTTTTAGTAGATGCTAGCTTAGAATGTATAAAAAGCGGCTTTCATTCTTAGCGAATGGAAGCCGCTTTTTGTTCGGTATCAGCTTAAAGTTATTATACTTTCTCTTTCTTAGTAAAGAGTATCATTTTTACTTTAAGTTTATTGCCTATATCTATCACACTTACTGCGTCTTGCAGATTTAGAGATTTATCAGCATGAAGAAGAACAATCATTTCTTCTTTTTCTTTTTTCTGAGCTACGAGAGCTGTTAGCTGAGGTTCAATTTCTGCAAAAGTAATTTCTTTCTTCTCTATATAGTATTTATGATCGGCAGTAATGGTGAGATTTATTTGTTTTTTTACTACCACATCACTTGATGTCTTGGATTTAGGAAGAAGAACCTGAATAGTAGCCGGAGTTACCAGCGTAGATACTATCAGAAAGAATAATAGTAAGAAGAACATAATATCGTTCAACGATGCTGTATAAACCTCTGCAGTTCTTAATTTTCTACGTTCTATTTTCATTTATTTTATATGCTTTATTTTAATTATGCCTTAATTCCTCTTTTGTAGTTACGTATTTCTTTCAACAAATCATTTGAGTATTTATCTATGCGTACTACAACTTTGTCTATACGACCGTTTAAAATGTAATATCCGGCATAAGCAATGATTCCAACAAATAAACCGGCTCCTGAACTTATCATTTTCTGATAAAGACCATCAGAAATATTGGCAATATTCAAATCATTTGTTATAGAAATGTTGTAAAAAATTTTGATTACTCCAAAAATAGTTCCCAAGAACCCCATCATCGGTGCAATAGATGCTGAAATTCCCAGAAGATTCATACTCTTTTCAAGGACTGATATTTGTTGACGAGCTTCAGACTGTAAAGCGTCCTGCACTTCAATATCCTCTCCATGAGTAGATTCTAATCCCGCTGCAAGTACTTTGGCATATACAGTTTGCCTTTCGTTACAAAACTTAATAGCTTTATCAATCTTTCCTTCAGCTACCATTTCATTCACTCTGGCAATCCATGTGGTATCTACTTTACCGAGTATGTTAATCGAAACCCAACGCTCTATAAAAACATAATTGGATATTACGAATAAAACTGATAATGGGAGTAATACCCAGCCACCTTTTAACAGTAAAAGGAAATAATTTTGTTCAGCAACTGCTGCTGTTACCGTGGTAGCTGTTTTTGCTATAGAATCTGTAGGAATCTGAAGGATAATGGAAAGTAAGTTCATCATTTGAAGAAATTATAAGTGTTGTAACTATTTATTTTTATTAAAACGATATAAAATGGAATTTATTTAAATGCTACCGAAAAAATACTCTATTTGTGTATGTAAAATATTTTTTGTCGATAATAATTGATTTTATTAATTAAGTATATTGAATCCTCATTTTGTGTTTAATTCATTTGATTGTTCGATTTGATTGAATCTGTATAATACAATAATATCTCCGTAATCATTAAATCTGTCTGAGGTTCTTTCCAGTTCTTTAAATATGTATTTATTATTGTATAGAGCTTTTATTTTGTCGATATAGCTTAGACCTGTAATGAAATATCCGTTTTTGGGTTGTTCTTTCTCGAAATTTTTGTAGTTATTACCCATGTAAAAGTTTAGACCATACAAGTTGGAATATTCTTTTAAGTTATTCATTACATATGTTTTATCTTTCAAATTGTATTTAGACATTATTTTCTCTGCAAATGGTCTGGATGAATAGGCATCTTTAAATACCGGATAGGCTAGTCCCTCCAGAAAAATTTGGGTACAGATAAATAACACTAATGTTGAGATAAGTAAAATATTTGCAGTTTTTGTTCTTAAAATATACCAAGCGCCAATAAAAGCGCAAAGTAACAAAAACCATACTAGAAATCCAAGGATTGTGGGATGTTGAAATGTTGTAGAAAATAAACTTATATCATGAAGTGTTTTTGCGTCATGAAGGAGCAAAGTGGATACAGAATATAAATCTACAAAATGAAAGCATGCAATTATCAATACCAGAATACCGGATATAACTAAAATGATGCGAGCCAGCAGTTTAATTAAAATAGTTTTTTTGTTTAGTGCCCATTCATAAAGCAATGTAAGCAGATAAGCAGCACTAGGATATGCAGGCATAATGTACACACTTCGCTTTGATGAAGGAATAGCATAAAATGTAAGGATTATAACTACCGAAATGATACTGAATAAAGTCAATTTGTCCAAGTTTATGAATCGTTGCCAAATAGACTGTTTTTGAGTTGATTTCTTAATAGAAATTGAAAAAGCAGCGAAAATGAGTAAGAGGCTCCAGGGCATAAAACCTAATATAATGGCAGGAATATAATACCAAAAAGGACCTTCGTGTCCAAGTTCATAGGATATACCTAATTTTTTACTATCCATTCCGAGGAAGCGTCCGAAGTTTTCGGCATACACCAAATTTAGAAAATGCTCACCACCTTGTCTGTAAGCCAAAATGTACCAAATAAGAAGAATAATTAATGCAGGTAAGGCTACAAGTATGTTTTTATAGATTATTTTCCACAAAGAATAACGTTTCAAAACCATTAAATAAATGCCAAATACCACACAAGGCAGGAGTATCCCAACAGGGCCTTTTACAAGTGCAGCTCCGCCTAAAAAGACAGGTATGAGTAGCGGAAATCCCTTTAATTCCTTCTCTTCCCATTTAAATAAACTTATGAGTGCGCCAATCATAAAGAATGCCAGCGTCATATCTACTCGGGCTTCTAACCCAGAACGATGCATCTCGAAACTGGTTAAGAGTATTATAGATGCCACAATAGCCCGATAAGAATTTGTTCGTTTATACAGAAGATAAAAAAACATCATGGTTATCCCAATCAAACTTAAAGCCGCTGGGAGTCGAGCAGTTGTCTCGGTTACATGACCTGCCGGTAATGAAAAAACGGCAATAAACCAGTGCATAAAGGGGGGTTTATAAGCTACTTCATCTGCATAATCTGATGGAAGAACCCAGTTCCCAGTGTTGAGTATGCAAGTAGCTACTGTAGCCTCGCGTGGCTCGCCTTTAGTGTAAAATTCGCCCATGTTAGTCCATGGTAAGGTAAGAAACAAGCAAACAAATAATATGAGCAGATAGGGTTGACGGCTGTAAATGCTTTTTATTGTGTCTATTAGTTTATTCATTTTTGTTATGTGATATGATTCTCAAAGATAGTAAAAAAGCCAAAATATCTATTATATATTCTTTTGTTTCAAAATTTTCGTTTCGCCTTTCTCAAATATGAAAATTTTGATATAATATCTATATTCGTAAATTTCAAATATTTTTCTTCAGTGTTGAATTGAAAATTGAAGAGATTTTTTTCTAAAGTTTTGATAATTTTTCAAAAATAATTGAATGTATGTAGATGGTTTTAATTATGTTTTTTATTCATTTTTGTCCTACCCTAACATTCATTTTAGGATTTTTGATTTATTATTTTGTTTTAATTGCTTAAAATAAACAACCTCTATATTTTGCGAATAGAAAATTATTTGTATCTTTGTGGGCGTACACGGTAATTTTGTGTGCGTACACGACAGTTTTGTGTGCGTACACAAAAATATTGTTAACGAATAAATTGATAAACTCTTTATGAACAGTATTTTACATTTTATTAACTATGTTGGTGCTGACTATAGGATATAAGAATTTTCAAAAATAAAGATTGCTATGATTGTTTTCATTCAAGAATAAATTACTCACCAAATTTTAAAAAAACAAATATATGAGAAAAGAATTAAATGATAGTTAAGTAAAAAAAAGTTGATGCGTCAAATAATTAGTGTGAAATGAACGCTAATTAATAAAATTTCAATAGGTTTTATTCAAAATTGAAAAAATCAATACAATAAGTTAATCAATTATATAATGGAAAACATAAACAAGATTTTATTGATCAAGTTTTTTCTTACGTCAAAAAAGAAAATTAAACTGACAAGTATCTTGCTTCTGTCAATGCTTTTTATGAGCTCAGTTGTTTTGGCTCAAGGAAAGCATGTAGTTAAGGGATCAGTATTAGATGAAACTAATCAACCTTTAATAGGAGCAACAGTCGTAGTTAAAAACGTAAAAAACACAGGTGTTATAACTGATGTAGATGGAAAGTTTACAATTAATGTTCCGGATGGACAAAATACACTTGTTGTGTCTTACATTGGCTTTAATCCCCAGGATGTAAATATAGCTGGTAAGAGTACCGTTACAGTGAAATTGAAAGATAATACTGTAAATATGGAAGAAGTTGTTGTCGTCGGTTATGGACAACAGAAAAAAGCAAGTGTTGTAGGATCTATTGCGCAAACTTCCGCTAAAGTTCTCGAACGTACAGGTGGAGTCTCTAGCTTAGGAGCTGCGCTTACTGGAAATCTTCCAGGTGTTTCTACTATGTCGACTACAGGTAAGCCAGGTGAAGAGGATCCCCAAATTGTTATTCGTGGAATTAGCTCGTGGAATAATAGTAGTCCTCTTGTTCTTGTTGATGGTATCGAACGCGCAATGAGTAGCGTCGATATTAACTCAGTAGAAACAATTTCTGTTTTGAAGGACGCATCTGCAACAGCAGTGTATGGTGTTAGAGGAGCTAACGGAGTCATTCTTATTACAACAAAAAGAGGTGTGGAAGGAAAAGCAAGAATCGATGTTGGATTTAGCGCTACAATGAAATCCCCTTCACTCATCCCAGGAAAAATGGATGCATACGATGCACTCCAAGTTAAAAACAGAGCAATTGAATATGAATTAAATCAAACTCCGGTAAGTTGGGGTTATATGAACTCACAGTCCTTTATCAATATGTATCGCAATCAAACTACTCAAGAACAAAGAGAGCGATATCCTAATATTGATTGGCAAAAATTAGAATTTAAAGATTTTGCAATGTCATATAATGCAAATGTCAACATATCAGGCGGAACTAAGTTTGTTAAATATTTTGCTGCTGTGGACTTTGTGAATGAAGGAGATATTGTGAATCTACTGCCTAATAGCAAAGGTTATGAGTCTGGATATGGATATAATAGAATTAATTCGAGAGCTAATTTAGATTTTCAACTAACGAGCACAACTAAATTTGCGATTAACCTATCTGGATCGTACGGAAAAAAGAAAGCACCTATGAATGTTATTTCCGAACCTTATCTGTGGACAGGTGCTTATAGAACTCCACCAGATCTTTACTATCCGTTATATTCAGACGGTTCATGGGGTTATTGTCCAATCAATGGGGTAGATGGAGCAAATTCAGCTATGAGTTTGGCTCTTGGAGGTGCAGGATACACTACTAATACAAGAATTGCTACAGACTTTACTCTTAATCAGGATTTAGGAATTGTGACAAAAGGACTTTCTGCAAAATTAACTATATCATTAGATAATGCTTATCAAGAAAATGGAAGAGGTATTAGTAACGCTAATTATGTAGCTAAAGTAAAATACATTGACCCTTATACAGGAATTGCTCAAACTTCAAATACGCCAGATGCGCTTACCAATTTTGATTATTATATGTCGAAAAACTGGTCTACGGGTGGAGGTTCTATGGGAGATGGTTCCACTTATCGCAATTTGAATTATCAGGCACAGATACTTTATGGAAGACGGTTTGGAGATCATAATATAACAGGAATGGGGAACGTAGCTCGTCAGGTTCAAGCTACTGGTGGAATGATCCCATCTTATCGCGAAGATTGGGTGTTCCGTACAACATATGCCTACAAGGATAAATATTTCGTTGAGTATAATGGAGCTTATAACGGTTCTGAAAAATTTGCCCCGGCAAACCGTTTTGCTTTCTTCTCTTCTGGAGCTTTAGGTTGGATGGTGACTGAAGAGAAATTTATGAAATCTCTTACTTTTCTTGATATGTTGAAAATAAGACTCTCTTATGGGCAAATTGGAGATGATGGTTATAACGGTCGTTGGTTATATATGGATCAATTATCAAATTCTACAACTCAGGCAAAGATTCCGACTGTTTGGTCATATCCAGTAGGGGAATTAAGTCCTTATTCGTGGAATTCTCCAACTCAACTTGGTAATCCTAGCATAGCCTGGGAAAAAGTAACTAAAAAGAATTTAGGTGCAGACTTCTCAATTTTTAAAAATTTATTTGCAGGAAGTGTTGATATATTTAAAGATTACCGAACTAACATTATTTTACCTGGCAGTGCTAGAGCTGTACCTGGTTATTTCGGATTTACCCCACCGCCGGTAAATGGTGGTATAGTACAGGTTAATGGTTATGAACTAGAACTTCGGTATAGTCAGAAAATATCAAAAGATGTTCGTTTGTGGGCGAATGCAAGTATGACTCATGCTGTTGATAAAGTTATTTTCAAAGATGACCCTGTTTTGTATCCAGAATACTTAAAAGCAGCAGGTTATCCAAACAACCAGGTTAGATCAACTCTCAGTAAAGGCTTTTACAATACTTGGGATGAGTTGTATGGTAGCACAGCATTTGTAAGTGCTGATAACAAAATTCCGGGTAATTATAGAATTATGGACTTTGATGCCGATGGTGTAATTGATCCAACTAAAGATGCGGCAAGGTATGGTTATCCAACTAATCCTCAAAATACTTACAACACAACTGTAGGGATTGATTGGGCTGGATTTTCTGCTTTTCTTCAATTTTATGGTGTAAGCAATGTTTCCCGTTATCAACCAGTCATGAGTTTCAGTAATGGTTCTCTGCCTTTCTTTAATAATGTTTATACTGAAGGTAGTTATTGGTCAAAGGATAATACCAACGCTGATTCTCCGATGCCAAGAATAAATAATTCTATTAATGACGCATCGATGGGAACACGTTATATGTATGATGGGTCATACGTTCGCTTAAAGAATGCAGAAATTGCTTATACTTTTTCTTCTAAGTGGATCAAAAGTTTGGGAATGCAGTCATTACGTATCTACGTAAATGGAAATAACCTTTGGTTGTGGACTCATACGCCCGATGACCGTGAAGTTGGAACCGGTTCAACTTATCCAACAGTAAGACGTTTTAATTTCGGTCTTAAATTAACATTATAAATTGATTTAAAATGAAAAAATATATTAAAATAATTCTATATTGTGGTTTCTTCTTTCTTATGACAGGAGTTACTTCGTGTACTGAATATTTAGATAAAGCACCTGCATCAACTGTTGATCCGGAGGCAGCCTATAAGAATTTTTATAATTTTCAAGGTTTTACAGAGGAGTTATATAATTGTATCCCAAGCTTCTGCAACAGAGATGATAATAATTTCTTTAATAACGGCGAAGAAGAGACATGGGGAGCGAATGCAGCAAACCAGGGTGCTTGGATTTGGCAAGTTGATAATGGTAACTACTGGGCTTGGCAAAAAGAATTAGGAAATGGAGGTTCTTACTTGGACTTTAATGGTTGGAATTCAGGTAATGGTAAGCAGCAAAAGGCATTATGGCCTGGGTCTTGGTATGGAATACGAAAAGCTAACATTGGTCTTCAAAATCTCGAGAAGATGAAAGACGCTACTGAGGAAGAAAAAAAACTTATTGCAGGTCAATTATATTTCTTTAGAGGTTGGTTTCACTTTCAGTTAATCTCTTTATGGGGAGGGTTACCTTATATTTCAAAAGTACTTCCAGCTGATAAAGTGCTAACATTACCGCGTCTCAAATATCAGGCAATTGCAGATTCTATTGCCAAAGACTTTCAAAAGGCTGCCGACTTATTGCCCGATGATTGGGATAATACTGTTGCTGGACAGATAACTAAAGGTAAAAATGAACTGCGTATAAATAAATGGATGGCAATTGCATATTTAGGTCAAAATTACTTATATGCCGGAAGTCCGTTGATGAATATGGCATCAGGAGGTGCCGAAGAATATAATAAGGAGTATTGTAAAAAAGCTGCTGACGCTTTTGGACTATTATTGAAAAACTGTAAAGAAGAAGATTCTAACGGTGCATGTAGATATAGATTAATCCCATGGACAGGTAAGAATGGACAAAAATATCAGAATAATTGGCATACCAATGGTGAAGGAGGAAGAATGCCTGGTACTGCCATTATAAATGGTGTAGCTTATGATGAGGCTATTTTTAGAGGTCCAAACTGGGGTGGTACAGAGCAATCAACGGATAGGGAGTATTTATGTGCAGGTGTTTTACAAGGTAGAAGCTGGTCTCAATATCCATCTGCTAATTATGTAAACTATTTTGGAATGAATAATGGTCTGCCAATCAATTCAGTAAATAGAGCTGATGTTGATGATCCTACTTCGGGTTACAATACTCACTACCCTTGGAAAAATAGAGATCCCCGGTTTTATATAACGATTGGTTTTGATACGCAAAGAGAAGTTTTGAGTTCTGCTTCAGGTGCTAAGTACTATCAATATGCTAATCTTTATAATGGAGGAAATTATAGAGAGCCTCAAACAAAAGGAAGTAATACTGGTTATTTAATGCAAAAATGGGATTCACTTGGATTTAACCAATTTGATAATAAATATAATACACATGTGGTTCATATTGCATGGATACGTTTGGCAGATGTTTATTTGATGTATTCAGAAGCAGTTGTAAATGGTTATTCAGATATTTATGCTACCTCAACAACTTTCCCTAAAGATGCTCTTTATGCTATTAATAAGGTTCGAAATCGCGTGAAACTGCCTGATGGAACGCCGTTACCAGGTGTTAATGCAAAGTTTTTAGGTTCTGTTGAATCTTTTATGGGTGAATTAAGGCGAGAACGAGCGGTAGAACTTGCTTGGGAAGGCAAAAGATTTACCGATTTGCGTCGTTGGCATTTGTTGTCGAAATACCCCTATACAATCAAAACAGGTATAAAATTCGATCGAGATATAAAAGAAGTAAATGATAATGCACCAGTGTATAATTTCTTAGATAAGACCAATCCTGAGAACAATAAAATTAACAATTTGCAAGAATATGTTGTTTGGGAACGTTTTTTCTCGGAAAAACATTATTGGCTTCCATTAAAGCGTGTTGATGCAAGTATGTATCTGGAATTTCCACAAAATCCAGGATGGTAATTGTAAATATATAATCGAAAAAAATAATAACGATGAAATATATTAAAATAATATTTTTTATATGCGCTATTTCTACTCTTTTCTCTACGAAAATGAGTGCGCAAGATAACAAGATAAATGTATCAGCTGTTGTACTTGATGCGCAAGGGAATCAATTGCCTGGAGCTGTGATCATGAGTGATAAAGATAATGTATCTGCAATTGCAAATGAATCCGGAGAGTTTTCTATTGTAGTCTCAGCCAAAAGTATATTATACGTAAATGCTATTGGATATAAAACTGCAAAAGTTAATGTGGTTTCTGGATTGAAATCCGTTGTACTTAAATCTGCAGTTTCTGATTTAGTTCAAGTTCCATTTAATCAAGTTGATAAGACTGATATATTGGGAGGAGTTTCTAGTGTTAATGTGGCAAAGATGTTAGACTCAAATTACTATACATATAGCCTAGATAATTTAGGAAGTTACATTCCTGGTTATCATAATAATATTTGGGGATCAGATTCTAAATTGGTTTTGGTTGATGGTATTCCTCGTGATGAGTATAATGTAATACCTGCTGAAATTGAGCAAATAACTGTTTTAAAAAGTGCTTCTGCAGTTGCGCTTTATGGTAGTCGTGCTGCCGATGGAGTTGTGTCAATTACAACAAAAAGAGGTATTGCTAAGGGTAATAAATTTAATGTTAGGGTTAATGGTGGTGTCATGGTGCCAAAACAGCTTCCAAAATATCTTGGTTCAGCTCAATATATGACTTTATATAATGAAGCTCTAACAAACGATAACAACGGGGTAGCACCATCTTCAGGATTATATGCTCAGTCAGCAATCGATGGAACTAAAGCAGGTCTAAACCCATACAGATACCCGGATGTAGATTTCTATAGTTCAAAGTATATTAATCAATATGCTAAACGTTCAGAAGTTACCGCCGAATATACCGGTGGTAATGATAGAGCTCGTTTTTATGTAAATGTAGGAAACTATAATACAAGAAACTTGATGAATTTTGGAAATGGGAAAAATGAAGGTGAAAATAGATTTAATGTCAGGGGAAATATTGATGTTAAGTTGAGTGATGTAATTACAAGTAAAATTAATACGAGTGTTACTTTTTATGACAATAATGGTTCACAGGGTAGCTATTGGTCGAATGCTGCAACTTTCCGCCCCAATATTGTTTCTCCATTAATTCCGATAAGTTATTTAAATGGATCGAAAGATGCAGCAACTTTAGCTTATCCTGGTAGTAGTAGTTTCTTGATTGATGGTAAATATCTGTTAGGAGGAGTTTCTACTCAAACTACAAATCCTTTTGCTGACATGTTAGTAAGAGGTTCTACTAAAGGAACAACCCGCAAATATCAGTTTGATGCATCATTGAATTTTAATTTGGCTTCAGTGTTAAAAGGACTGTCTTTTGATACCCAGTTTGGTATTGACTATAACACTTCTTATAACCGTCAAATTGCTGATAATGGATATGCAGTTTATTCACCAACATGGAATGCAGCAGGTGGTCAGGATTCAATTGCTAAGTTGACTAAAATTGGAAACGATAATGCAGTTTATTCACAAGGTTTGAGTGGAACATATCAGCGACAAACAATATTTTTCTCAGGTGCACTGAAGTACAATAATACTTTCGATAAGGTACATAATGTATCTGGAATGGTATTAGCTCATGGGTATACTCTTGGGGAATCAGCAGTATATCATAGTGTTGCAAATGCCAATTTAGGAATTCAGGCAAGTTATAATTACCTCCAGAAATATTACATTGATTTTACTGGTAATGTTGTACATTCTTCGAGATTAGCCCCAGGTCATAGAGATGGATTCTCTCCTACAGTTTCATTAGGTTGGAGGTTAAGTAAGGAAACTTTTCTTGCAGATTCAAAAGTGTTGAATGATTTGAAATTAACTGCCTCTGCTGGTATTCTAAATACAGATTTAGATTACACTGCAAATACGGGTTATTATTGGTCTAATTTGGCTTATAGTCGCTCAGGGGATTACTTTTCATGGCAGGAAGGAAGACAGCTTCAATCTTCAATCAGTACTCGTGGAGAGAATTTGGATTTGACATTTGAGAAAAAGAAAGAAATAAGTGTTGGATTAGAGGCATCTCTTTTCAACAATGCACTTCAACTGACAGCATCTTATTTCTATAATAATTTGACAGGAATGCCTATTCAAGCAACAACTGTTTACCCAAGTTTTATGCAAAATGGATCTACTTCATTTGTACCATATATTAATTATAATGCAGACCAACGTAGTGGATTTGATGTTGGTGTCAATTTAAATAAAAATATAGGTAAAGTAAATTTGAATGTAGGGCTGGTAGCGACTTATTTTAAAACATCGGCTTATACCCGTAGTGAAAGTTATCAATATGATTATCAAAAACGTCAAGGTAAACCAATTGATGCTATTTTTGGATTAAGAAATTTGGGATTTTTTAAAGATGCTGCTGATGTAGCTGCATCCCCAAGTCAAGCAGCTTTAGGTACTACTAAACCTGGTGACATTAAATATCTTGATGTAAACAATGATGGTATTATTGACACCAAAGATGAAGTATATTTGGGTTCTAATGGTAGCTTCGGATCTCCCCTTACAATGGGTTTGAATATAACAGCTAAGTGGAATAATTTCAGCCTCTTTGTTCTTGCTAATAGTGGTACAGGATCTTATTCAATGAAAAATGGGTCATATTATTGGGCTACATCAGGAACTACAGCAAAATATTCTGAACCTATGTTAGGACGTTGGACACCGGCTACAGCTACTACTGCTACTTATCCCCGATTGACAACGACGAGTGGAGATAATAATTTCCGAAACTCAGACTTCTGGTTATATAAAAATGATCGGATAAATCTGGCAAGAATTCAACTTTCTTATGATATCCCAACTAAAGTGCTTAAAAATACATTTATAAGTAACCTGGGATTCTTTATCAATGGAAATGATTTATTGCTCATTGCAAAGGAAAGAGTATTAATGGAGACCAATATAGGTTCTGCACCTCAAACAAGATATTATAGTATCGGTGTAAAAGCTGTATTTTAACGACATGATTACAATTTAAAATAAAAGACAATGAAAAAAAATATATTTGTAATTTTAATTTTCAGTATCATATTTACAAGCTGCACGGATCTTATTGATCCTGCACTTGAGAATATACCGAATATAAATACTGCATATATTGAGCCTAATTTTGGTCTTAATATTTTGACTAATGCGTATTCAAGGATACCCGATAAAGATGGATTTTCATTCAACGATGTTGCAACTGATGATGCAGTGAGTAATGATCCGTCTAATGTATATTTAAAAATGGCTACTGGACAATGGACTGCATCGAATAATGCTGTAGAACGTTGGTCTAATGGATTATGTGCTATTCAATATGTCAATATAGTACTTGCACAAGTTGACAAAATGAAGTTTTCTGAGGATTCTATTATGAATAAAATGTTCAAAGAACGAGTTAGAGGAGAAGCTTATGGTTTACGTGCACTTCATTATTACTTCTTATTGCAATCACATGCTGGTTGGGTAAATGGTAAATTATTGGGTGTACCTCTATATTTGACTGAACAAACCTCAAGCTCTAATTTCAACGCACCGCGTGCTGATTTCAATACTTGTTTAGCGCAAGTATACAATGATATGGATAGTGCTTTTGTGAGATTGCCATTAGATTATACTGACTTAGCTAATTTAGCCGCTGTTCCTTCAATATATGCAAGTCTAAAATTGACAACTGTATCGCAATATAATAATTGTATGGGTTTAAAATTTAGAGGACTAATAAGTGGTAGAATTGTTAAAGCATATCGCTCTAAAATGGCCTTGCTAGCTGCTAGTCCAGCTTTTGCAGATGGAACTCCAAATGGTTCAAATGGAAAATGGGAGGATGCAGCTATATTATCTGCAGAACAAATAAACACCAAACAGGGAACACAGGGTATTGCAGGATTAGCTTCAAATGGATTAACTTGGTATACGAATACTGCTGAAATTTCAGGTTTATCAGCAGGTTCTAATCCGCCTGAAATTCTATGGAGAGCTGGAACTAGTAATAATAATACGGATGAAGGAAATAATTTTCCACCTTCATTGTATGGAAACGGACGTATAAATCCGACTCAAAATCTAGTAGATGCTTTCCCTGATAAAAATGGTTATCCAATTACCGATCCAGCAACAGCGTATGTAAGCACAAATCCATATGCAAATAGAGATCCCCGTTTGAAATTATTTATTCTTGTTCATGGAGATAAAGCAGGTGTCACTAATGCTGCAATTGATATTACAGGAAGTACAGATGGTGTAAACAAAACGCAGACATCTACTCGTACTGGGTATTATATGAAGAAGTTGCTTAGACAGGATGTAAATTATAATCCATCAGGTCGTAATTCACAATTACATTATAAACCGCGTATTCGTTATACTGAAATATATTTGAATTATGCTGAAGCGGCAAACGAAGCTTGGGGTCCATTAGCTGATCCTAAAGGATACAACTACACTGCTTACGAAGTAATTAAAGCAATTCGTAAAAGAGCTATGGGATTAACTACTGATCCATATTTGGAATCTATCAAGAGTGATCAGGTGGCAATGAGAAAGTTGATTCGGAATGAACGTCGTTTAGAACTATGTTTTGAAGGCTTCCGTTTTTGGGATTTACGTCGTTGGAAAGTAGCACTAACTGAATTAACTACACCGGCTATGGGTATAACAGTATCCGGAACACTTAATAGTCCTCTTTTCAGTTCATCAGCAGTTGTAGAAAATAGGGCTTACCAGAATTACATGTACTATGGTCCGATACCCTATGCTGAAACGTTAAAGTTCAGCAACTTGCTACAGAACGACAATTGGAATAAATAAAAATATACATTAATTAAATGAAAAAATGAAAAAACTAATTTTATTTTTATTGGTATTAACATCGTTATCTGCGTGTAAGAATGATTCTATATCATTTCCAGATTATAAATACTCAGCTGTGTATTTTGCATATCAATATCCGGTAAGAACTATTACACTAGGAGAAGATATATACGATAATAGTTCAGATCTTCAGCATAAATGTTCTATTTATGCGGTAGTTGCTGGTGTCTATGATAATAAGCAAGACGTAACAATTAATTTTAATGTTGCCGATTCAATTTGTAATGGTTATAATCTTATTCCAGCCTCACTGAGTGCATTAGGAAAACCAACAGATCCTGTGGGTTCGATTACGCCTATGCCGCATGATTATTATACTTTGGCTTCAAACCAGATTGTAATTAAAAAGGGCGATATTTCTGGAGGAGTAGAAGTTCAACTTACGGACAAATTTTTTGCAGATCCGTTAGCAACTACAAATCACTACGTAATTCCTTTGCAAATGACTTCTGCATCAAATGTTGATTCAATTTTGCATGGAAAACCTATAGTAGCTAATACTCATCCAAGAATGCTATTCTCCCGAAAATGGGATGTTCTTTCAAAAGATTATGTATTATACGCTGTGAAATATATTAATCCTTGGACTGGATTTTATCTAAGAAGAGGTGTTGATATTCAAACAGGAGCTATAAATAAAACTACTATCAGACATCCACGTGATATTACTACTTATGATGCTGCAACAACTCCAACAGCAACATGGTTATATTATCTCACTACTGGTTCACTGAATGTTTTAAAATTCCCATTGGTGTTGAAAGATGCGGGTGGAAGTAATTATACTTGTAATCTAAACATTACTTTCGATAATAACGGAAATTGTACAATTACTTCTGCTGATCCAGCAGCATATACTGTTACAGGAACTGGTAAATTTGTAAAAAAAGGTGATAAGAATAGCTTTGGGAATGTTGACAGAGATGTACTTTATTTAGATTATTCTGTTAATCACATTGCTAAGGGTATCACTACTCAAACCAAGGATACTCTTCTGATGAGAAATCGTGGTGTTACAATGGAACAATTTACTACATTAGCTCAATAAGACTCATTAAATATAATTATTGAACTTAAAGTACGAAACTAAAGATGCTTTAATCGTTCGCAATAAAGGTATTAAACCTGAGTACTATTCAATAAATAAAAATTAAATATTTCGTTTATTAGAATATCAATCTGTATAAATTTGAAACTACTTATGTTTGTACGTAAGTATGGAAATTTCGATAGATTATAACATACACATTATGTGTTTAGATTGAGATTATTAACTCTGGAAATCGAATCCCCTTCTGGTAATGCAGTAGGGGATTCTTTTTTATTATAAAACGTAATGTTTTTTGGGAGAATATGCTTTTATAAACTGGATCAATAATGATATGACGGGTGTCTCAATTTAATAAGATCCGATTTTTAAATTATTTTGTAAATTAGGATACTGTAGATTAATAAGAATATTCGACCTAACTCGACAAAGTTCTACACTAGCTAGCACAAAAGCAAGTACTGAATATACTATATTTAGGTATTTTATAAGTTACTTATGTTCTTCACTAAACATATTTTGTAGCTCTATTGGTGATAAAAAATCAATATAATAGTAAAAAAACACGCATTAGGTCAGGAGTTTTTGTCATATATTACTACCTTTGTTTTCAAATATGAACCATATTGTTGAATCTGATATTCTTAGATCTAAATGTATTTTCAGAATATACCGGGTTTTATCTCAGAAGAGTAATATATAAATAATAAATAAAAATTAATGTAAACCGGTGACGGAGCCGGAAATGAAAAAAT
>Ga0302215_10000543_pt1 | contig 27839 bp, 18 predicted proteins | sample II_Fen_N3_1_FD_194580 | JGI IMG/M metagenome (GOLD analysis project Ga0302215, IMG submission 194580) | Peat permafrost microbial communities from Stordalen Mire near Abisko, Sweden - II_Fen_N3_1 | ecosystem: Environmental > Terrestrial > Soil > Wetlands > Permafrost | place: Sweden: Abisko... | reverse complement strand
CCGCCATGAAAAAGAACAGGAACTTAAAGAGAGTTTAAATGGTTATCGTTTAAAGAAAGATCGCCAAATTAATTTTTTGGATTACTTTCAAGCATATAACGACAGCTATACAAAGAAAGATGTTCGGATGATGCAGATTGCCTTGAATCGTTTCAAAGATTTTTTGCAAGTAAATTACCCTCAATATAAAACCAGTATCAAACCCGAATATCTGACTAAAGATATGATGACCCTTTTTGTGGAATATCTTCAAACAAGAAGTGTGGGAGAAGGTGCGAAAAGCATCTTTCAACGTTTCAAAAAGGTTATTCATTATGCTATAGAGCATGACGTGATGGTGAAGAATCCATGTGTAGGCGTTGTATGCAAAGTCGATGAGCAAACACTAAGAAAAGATGTTCTGAGCTTAGAAGAAGAACAAACCTTGATGAATACCCATTACGACAATGAAAATCCCGAAATAAGGCGTGCTTTTATCTTCTGTCTATATACCGGTATTCGATTTTGTGATGTAGTTGATTTGGAATATAAAAATGTGGATTATTCAAACAAACGGCTATCATTTGAGCAAAATAAAACCAAAGGACATAGTGCATCTAGTGGAGTAGTAACACCATTGAATGAAGGTCTGATTTCTCTAATTGGAAAAGCACCAGACGATGAAAAGGCAGATAAACATATTTTTCATTTGCCTAGTCATACCATGTGTTTGAAAGCTTTACGTAGGTGGACTAAGCGCGCAGGAATAACCAAACACATTACATGGCATTGTGCCCGTCATTCGTTTGCTGTGAACATCTTGAATAATGGCGCTAACATTAAGACCGTATCTAGTTTGTTAGGACACAGCGGACTAAAGCATACTGAAAAATATACTCGAGCAGTAGATAGTTTGAAAAAAGATGCAATAAATAGTTTGCCAGAACTTCATTTTTAAAAAAGATAGATCTACTTATATTTTTATTCAGATAAGAAATAAAGCAAAATTAACAAAATCAAGTTCATCTAAAAAAAATCAAGTTACAGAAATGTAAACTTTTAGTTGCAATTTCGCAAAACGTTTTTATGTTATAGCAAAATATATCTTGCTCTTTAATTCGGGACAACTTCAAAGATGTTTTTTGCCTAATATTAAAAGGAATAAAACAGAAATATTCAAATGTTCGGTATTTGTCCCTTAGATGTTCAGATTTGCAGTTTCAATACTGTAACAACTTTATATTTAGAATTATGTAAGTATAGGATATTTAATTAGGCTCTCACTAATTTCGCAATCATTGGTTTTTTCTTCCTAAAACGTCTGTTTTTGCCACTAAATATCATATGTACATCATGTACTAATCATTCTAATTGCACAAAAAAACTAATAATCAGAAGTATAAATGTTCAGTATTTGTCTTAGGAATGTTCGGTTTTTGTCCCTAAATATTGGAATTTTTGCCCTGAATTCAAATAGCAACATGATATACAGCAAAATAGACAGCGTATTATTTATAATTATAGTTTCACTAATCTTGAAATTATTGGTTTTTTCTTCCTAAAACGACAGTTTTCTGCCACTAAATATTATATGTACTAATGATTCAAAACTAGACAAACTATTAACAACCAGACATATAAATGTTCGGATTTTGTCCCTTAATATTTGTAATTATCTATTTTATAGCTAGTTATCTATGTAATTAAAGTGTTCAATTCAGTCTAAAACTGTTCGGTTTTTGTCCCGCTAGTTAAATTAATGTTTCTCTGGTGATTGTGAATGGAAGAATAAAAATGTTTGGTTTTTGTCCCTTAAATTTAAACCATGCGTATTCTTAAGACATGATTTAGTAGCCTATTAATGTTCGGTTTTTGTCCCTTATTATTTGTAATTGTCAGTTTTACAACTATTTATATATGCAATTAAAGCGTTCAATTCAGTCTAAAACTGTTCGGTTTTTGTCCCGCTAGTTAAATCAATGTTTCTCCGGTGATTGCGAATGGAAGAATATAAATGTTCGGTTTTTGTCCCTTAATATTCGTAATTGTCATTGATTGATATATATGTTAGTAATTTAATCACTATTGTGTAGAAAAAATGTTCGGTTTTTGTCCCTTACATTTTATATTTACTTTGTTCTAATGACATAATATAGAAAATTATAAATGTTCGATATTTGTCTTTAGACTTCCTTTATCCCTTACTCCTTTAATCGTTTCTAGTTTATGAAAAATTGAAAATGGAGAACAGGCATCTGTTGCCCTCTATTGATATTGTACAGCGATTAATGAAAGTGTTTGCCGTGAGTGCTGACAACCTTTTAAACGATAGTGAGGATAGTGTGGTGGAAATGCAAAACCATGAACTGAACGAGCAACTAATGCTTATTAATCGGCTTGACGAAGATGATAAAAATGCCCTGATTAAAATCATTAATTCTATGCTCACTAAAAAGCGCATGAAAGATTTACTGGATGGTAAAGTGAAGTTCTAAAATTATTTTATGCCATTTGGTGATAAGTATATAATAATAAAGAATGGTGAGCATTACACCCACCATTCTCCGATTAATTTCTATTTTAGCTGTTTATAATCAAAACGATAATTGACTATCGCCACATCTGATATATTACCGCCCCTTCCTCTTAGATATTATATACAAATTTTAGTTTGCCAAATGTTTCAATAAGTCGTTTCTTAGGGTATTGTACTTTCTGGATAATTTCTACTATTTGCTGATCGTTCAATTGCCTATAGTTTGATTTAATATTAACTAGCTCTTCAAATATACCAGCTACATCCCAAGTGTTATATATCCAATAATTTGTTTTGTATTTGATCAATGCATAAATGTAATTATCGCTCGAACCTTTAAATTTAAACCTATAAACCGCAAATTCTTTGGAAAAATCTATTTCACTTAAAGTTATAGGATTGACATCAACAAGCTCTTCAATATCAATATTTCTATCAGCACCTCTCTCAATGTTATTTCGACTGACTAAAAAATTATATAATTCAATATACATATTATGGTTACTATTAACTGTTACTGCATGCACAGAAAATGAACATAAACAATAAAATACAACTGTTATAAGTCGCAAGAGACCTTTTTTATTTGTTTTCATTTCTTTTATTAATTAATTGATTGATTGATTCTTTCTCTGCACTTTCTGCAGACTTCTCTGCTTTTTCAGTTGAAACAAAATTTGAATTTGCTCCTTTTTTAGACCCATGTGTCCCTTCATGTGTAGCAACTGTTGTATACATATCTTCCAAGGAAGGTCCTAATTGTTTATATAATAAGTCACGATCATCAGGATCCTTCATTTCTTTTGTTCCATTTGCCATGCCACGATAGGCATCTACCATTTCTTGAAGTTTTTCTTTAAAAAAAGTTATATCAACCTTTGTTATTTCTTTTTTACTTATAATTTTACCCGTTTCTGGATCTTTTAACTTATTTGTATAAGTTTCTGTATGTCCTAATAAATCCGGGTTGCTTTTTGATTTTCCCTCTTGAATATTCAATGTAACTGGATATCTCGCATTAACTAGATTTTTAAGCGTAGTATTTCCAGCATCTGTTCTCATCATAGCATTGGCAATGATTACAGCATCTTTTGTCGCATTTTTATTATAATATACCGTTCCTAGATTATTAATATAGAATCCCTCGATTTTTCTTCCATCTGGATCCACATACTTCACCGGATTATTCATACAATATGCATAAGGACTAATAGAGTAATACTTTTCGGCCAGTGGATCCACACTCGTAAATCGACCACTAGCGGCATAATAGCCTCTTGCTCCATAATCGTAGGTATCGTATCCCTGCATTTCTACAAATTCTTTTCCATTATATTTCCGTTGTTGCTTGCTCGGTTTGTCACCATCATTGCTTGCCCAAGGCAAACCGCTGGGATAATACTGTGTACGCTGTACTGTGCTATCGCTATTTGCAAGCCATACCTCACGGTTATCACCTAAATGATCGCGACGGTAATAGTAATAGTTCGGACTTGATGTGATATTCTCAGCATAACCTTCTATATTGTATATTCTTTGCAAATTCGTTAATGAACTGCTCCCATTCAAGGTATTATACTCCTTATTATCAATATATGCCGTCCCATTTTGGCTGAAACAATTGGTCGGGAATGTTTTTATTACTTGTCCGGTAACCGGCATAGTTACACCACTCACATTCGTGAAGTATTCTGTTCCTATTTTCTGCCCTGCAGCAGTATAACTATTTAGAATTTGATATCCATTTTTGAATTGAATTGTGTCTGGCAAATTTAATATATTATATCGGATAGTAACTATATTGCGATCTGAATCTTTTATCATATTGCCGTTATAATCATAATTAAACTCATTAGAATTTGCGCTGGAGTTGTCATTATACTCTTTAGTATCATATAAGTGTTGAGATATGCCGTTGTCATTTACATACTGTAACTGATTCCCTATATAGGAGCCCTGTAAACTCATAGCAAGATCATCGATCAACACGTTATTTTTTTTGCGTTTTAGGGTCATTATATTTCCATGGCTATCATAGGTAAACTTCTCATCAAAATATCCATCAGGTTGCGCAGATGAACCTTGCTTAAATGTAGCATTTATCAATCGGTTAAGCCCATCGTAGCTATATATATATCCTTTATTTACACCATTATATGTCCATGTGCTATATGCTATATTGCCATTATAATTAGGCGTTGCACCTGAGGGTAGATTAGTATTATAATACAGATGTTCTTCAAATGTTCCACTTTTAATTTTGGTTTTCCAATTGCGAATATTATATTCATTACTGCAATTATCCTTGTTATTGTGACGTAATGTAGTTGTAAGCCTTCCTAACTCATCATAGAAATTTGATACAAGTGTTATGGTATCATTAGCTCCCAGTTTATATCGGGTCATTATTAATCTTTCAGCTTTGTCATATGCATACCTGTAAACTTCAGATATAACTGCTTGACCGAAGATATTGTGTTCCTTTCGTGTTTTCAAAACTTTTCCTCTAAAATCAAGAGCGTTATATGCTAGATCATATCCGCCCAGATGATTTGTTGCCCGTGTTTGCACCACTCGTCCGTTTTTATCGTAAAAATAAGCTGTCACCTCAAATTTGGTGGGATCTTCCAAGTGATACACTCTTGTTCCTGTCAATAATCCATTTGCAGAAATAAAACGTCCATCATAACCATCTAATGCAATAAATGGAAGAGTCGATTTATCCGTGTCTGCTGTCAATAAGTTTATAAATTCATATCCATCATAATAATTAACAACTAATAGTCTGACGAAAGTAATACCTATAAATGTAGCACCAGATGTTGGCCCCCCTGGTACGCTAGGTTTCCTATATGTAAAAGACATATCAACAGATAAAGAATATCCAGTGTTTAGCATTGTGGCTATTGCAGAATTAAAACTATCCACATTAAACCTGCTTGAAAATGATAAGACCAACATTTCATAACTGGCATCTATCTTAACTTCCATTTCATAAAGAATTTTACCAAACACATTATAATAGAGTTGAGTCCAGTAACCTTTTACACGTTGGTTCCCATTCTGACTTAATGCAAGCCGATTAGCTTTATCGTACACCATATAAATAGGATCGCAACCCGGGAGCTTTTTGTAAATACAATTTCCACGCTCATCATACTTATAAGCATAACCCAGTTTTCCAAGATCGTTATCGTTAGTTGCTTCAATAGCATTAGTTATTGATCTCAATCCATCAACGGCACGAGGAGGCAGCACAAAACTTAGTTGTCCTAAATCGTTGTATACATAGTAAGTGTCCACATGTCCTCCTTCTTCACATCGTTTCAATACTACTCTACTTAGTTTATCCTTATATTCGGCAGTCGATTTAGTATCTTCATCCGTAGTTAAGGTTACATAAAGGGTATTTGCATCATAAAAACCATTGCGAACCAATTGACCATCACCGTTTACATCGAAATAAATTACATCGTTTGTACTGTTAGTCTGATATTTTATGCTGTCTTTTTTTCCTACATCGTACCAATCGGCTCCCACACCATACTGTCCGGTCACACGGTTGAGTGGTGAGGGTTCATACTCTGTACGACTATAAGGCTTGGCATCTCCATTGCTGCTTACTGCCTGAGTTGCAAAGTTGGGGTAGTATGCCCCATTGTTACCGCCGACTACCGCCGGCAGGCATTTAAGCGAATCGCGTCCGAAAGAGTCATACATAATTCCTGTTACCAAATCCGCTCCGGTGGGGGTGATAGCGCCTTGCACGGTTTGCGATGGTCGCCCCAAACCATCAAAGTATTGAATTATATCAACTGAGCGGGAGGCATCAGCCTCTAGATAAGTTTTTGTCTGGATATAATTATGCGTAGTTGTACCACCGATGGTAGCAGTTGGTAATGGATTCACAGTTATCGTAGAAGTACCTGTCTGTACATTTGAACACGCAGAATTACCGACATCCTTTACATTAACCAAGCTATAAACAAAACTTCCCGGGGCTATTGTTGTCTGAGAAACAGCAGCACTATTACCCGAAGTCGTGGTGACTGTTTGAGGTGATCCTCCATTAACTGTGTAGGTAAATGTAAAAGGGGCAGTACCGCCCGAACCAGTAAAAGTGATATAGGGTAAGACAGCGTTCTGACAAACTGCAGTGGTTCCACTGATAGTGGCTGTTAGTAAAGGATTAACGGTGACAACTATAGCAGAAGGTTTGCTTTCACAAGATCCATTGCTCTGAGTGACATAATAAGTTGTAGTACCTGACTTAGCTGTACTTGGAACAGGTGCAGTAGTACTACCTGCACCTCCTAATGTAGTATACCACATCAGATTAGTTCCGGAAGCCGTTAAGGTAACTGGAGTATTACCCTGGCAATAAGACACCGGAGTACTTACAACAGGAGCCGTTGGAGAAGCATAAAGAGTAACACTGCTATTATTATTTGTTCTTGTTGCTTCTATGCCGGAATAAGCAACAACTGTACTATTTACCCAAGACGTTCCCGTGGAAGGAGCTTTGAAACTTATTACAATGGGTGGGTATGAATCTCCAAACGCTAAAGCATCAGTTCTCTTAAACGTATAGGTATTTCCAACATTTGAAACAGACCAGCCTGTTTCTGCTGAATTAGTACTTGTAACAGTAAAACCTGTAGGAATATTATCAGTTACAGTGACTGTTTTGCCTGCTGTACTATTAATTGTTCCATTATTGGAGACAAGCAATGTATAGCTATTACCATTGGTAGGGTCGGCACAAGAATTATCTAGTGTATTATTGATTACAAAATCACAATTAAGCACATTAGTTGATACAGAGAAATTGTTATTGGTTGCGTCATTATCTGCAATACCTGTTAAAGATGGGTCTATTGTTACAGAATTTGTCAACACACCTCCACCTGCAGGTAATTTATTGATAGTCCCAACTATCGTAAATGTCGATATAGTATTTCCATCCATGTTCAATGTAGTGGTAAATGGATTTGTTAGCCCTTGTGTTATACTTACTCCATTGGGAAAACCGGTAGCTGTATTGTTGGGATTTGAATTATTATTGAATGTAATACTATTGACAGTAAAGTTGGCGGAAGAACCAATATCGACTATATTACCAAGCCCATCCTTTATAACATCTGACAACCGTAGATTAGTAGCAGGTCCAGCAGTAGCATTATACACGTTAACAGTATAAGTAAGCTGATTGCTAACCGAAGCACTCACTTTATCCACACTCTCATCCACTCGAAAACCTCCCGGTGTAGTAACTATCAGGTTCCTTATTTCATGATAATTATAGCTTCTACTCGTTGACGCAGCAAAACCAAGTTTTAATAAAGCAGGAGGAGGAGTGTTGGTATCGTAAGTAAAAAGCTGCGTATCGCTTCCTCCGGGTGAGAGTCGCCAGGAAGCGGTTATTCTAAACTTCGGAACCATCACTGTACCAATAGGCACTATGGAGATTTTCACTCTTCTATAAAACTGAGCATCAGTCGGTCTGGTCGTTGTTACTGTATTATAATCTATCGAGTTAACATCTGATGTATTACTCGTTTGGAGTTGATAAGACGTCAAATATGGATTAGTAGTTGAAGGATTCGAAGTGGTTGGTCCCCTTAAAGTAATTGAATTGCATTGTTGTCCGGGTCCTCCTACGCGACCTTCTGTAGGATTCGATGAATTTCCATATTCATCCAGTCCAATACCAATATATCCTCCGGCTAATCCGGTTGTCGTTCCTAATGTTGTATTCGGTGCATAAGCTAATGAACCACCCCAACCTCCTAAAGCAAAAGTAGAAGTAGAAGCAGCATCGAATAAAAACACTCCAATTCCATCCGCTCCAACATCACTACCATAATCTCTCCAGGCAGTGTATTGAAAATCTATTAAAATACCTAATGAAGATGGAAAAGTAGAATTAATATAAGCAAATCCCTTTTGGTTCAAATTTGAATTCGTAAGTCTTAACCAACCATCATTTGATGCATCTCCATTACCTGAAGTTAGATATGCTGAACTCGGGCTTCCGCCTACAATAATATTGCTTGGCAAAACATTGCCTTTGAAACTTTGCAAGAAAGTAAATTGAGCATATATAGGCGTAACTAGGCAGTTGGTAACAACCAAAAGAATAATATGACGAAATAATATATTTTTCATGATTTTTTAGTGTTGATAGTTATAATCAAAGCTCTGGATAACTCTCCCGTAAAGATCCTTTATGGTTTGAAGTCGATTAAAGGTATCGTAGGTATAATTAGTAGTCACACCACGGGAATCGGTAGCAGAGGTCATGCCGACTAATGGCTTATAAGTATAAGTTGTAATTTGTGCATTTGGCAATAAGGCACGTAGTGCATTTATTTTAGTGAAAGCAGTTTGATCAGGTATTGAAACTAAAGAAATACCATCTATAAATGGCTGACTAACTAGAGTTGCAACACCTCCTGAACTTGAAGAAATATCTATAGAACCAAGATTGTTTGAGACTTCATCATAAGTTGAATTTTTGATTTCAGCAATAACGTACTGCCCAAAATAACTCCAAAGATAAACAATATTCAAATTTTCCTTAGTCGTAATATAAGTTAGATTTCCATATATATCATAATTATTAAAAGTCTCTTTCTCCTTATATTTGGATAGATAATTATTGTCAAATGAAAGCAAGTCAGTTGTTTCTAATTCACTGGTATTCTTCTTTAAAGGCAAACTATTAAACAATGAATATTTATTTGAAATACCCATAGAGATCTTTTTATCCCCATTCTTTTCAACAGTTTTCAATACTTCAATTGGAGAGTTGATAATATTTTTTTCAACTAAATTAGCAATTGCAACAGAATTATCATCACTTACGTTTGAAGTAAAATCAAAGGGATACTTGAAATAAATTGAAGATTTAAATTTATCACTATTTTCTATTATTTGTTCCTGAATGAGATTTTTATTGTTATACGTATAATTTTTTACTAATTCAAAATTAAATTCGTCAATACTTTTCTGTTGAATTAGTTGGCATGGAATTAGTGATGTTTTATATGCATTATATCCTACAGGTGATGATTTGATAGAAATATGGTAATTTTGCATTGCATTTTCCAAATTATATTTATAGGTTTCTGTCATTTTTAAGACACCTTGGGTGGTATAGCTCTCTTTCTTTATGATTTTACCCCTAAAATTTGACATATCATTAACTGAGTACAATTGGTTTTTTTCGGCTCTTTGTCTGTCATTTAAGTTCGTTGTAGCACTATAGCGAGGCCATATTTTGATATATGATTCTTCATTATCCGGAGTATCTAAACAGGATGAGTATGAGTATCTAATATAACTATTATCCCCATATTTTTCAATCACAGTTGGATATCCAATAAAATATTCTGAGTTAAGGTTACCAAAGCTATTTGCACTAATATCTTTAATAACTTGATTTCTCGAATATAAATAGCTACTCATTGTGTATACTCCATTGACCCATATCCCTTCTGACCCAGCTCCAGAAGAGGTGATTTGCTCTTCTGTTCTGTATTTAGGTTTAATTCCAATAATACCACAGTCTTGTCCTGCCAAAGATTCTTTGTAATATAACGTTCTGCTATTACTTTTCAATGTTATGGGGTCATAATCTGAGATAAATCTTAGCCTAGCTCCTCCACAAGGTACACTTTGATTTGAAGAATACATATCTAAATGTATTGTACTCATATTCCTGTCGAAAAATTTGGTATATCTATTGTATTCATATTTAAATTCAGATGATCCACCCGTTGGGTAGGTTACTTTCTTTAGTAAACCTGCATCACAGACTAATGTATCAGTACGCCTATTATTCTCTATATCTAGTGAGTATAAAGCTGGATTGTCAATGCTTGTTGCATAACCACCTCCCCAAAACCCCCAATCATCTAACGATAATGTGAGAGGTTCAGGCAGAGTTTTATCCAGATTGTATTGAAAATTATAAATAAGGCTATTTTTATTAATGGAACTTATAAAGAAATAACGACCTGAATAATCATAGTTAAAATTAGTCGTCTTGAGTTGCACGTTATTACAAGACTGAACAATTGAAGTTAAATATGTCGTTTTGTCTACCACTTCTTCTGCTTTATAAAAACCGGTTGGTGTCTGATTTGTATTGAATTTGATAGTTGTGTTCTCAATCGTGATATTATCAATAATAGGAATATATATTTTATCCTCCATTTCAATTAATCTACTATCACAACTATTTTCAGGCGAGGTGGTTTGTTGTCCATTCTGTGAAGTTTTAGTTATTGTTCCAGAAGAATACGAATAAACGATATTGTTATATTTTGTTTTTTGTAGAGTACTTGTATATGAAAATATTGCTTTTCTATTATTGGGGGCGGTTATTGATTTTAATAGCCAAGATGTGATATACCTTGGCATTATTTTGCAAAATTGCGGGTTATTTGGTACAAAATATTCGATGGTTGAAATATCTCCTCCAAATTCATAAATATCTCCATCTGGCGTTGTTATTGACATCGATGAACTTAATGGCACATCAGTAGTATTGTAACTTTGTATGGTCAAATTACTTATATTTATCTTGCAACCATTTTCTGATAATAATTGAGCTTTTCCTTGATCGTTTATCATGAAACTTCCTGAATAATTGCCAAAACTAAAGTTAAATATATCAGGCTCCATATCATACTTTATGTCTCCAAAAGCATAGGGAGTAAGTCCACCTCCAGCATTTGTGTCAATGTTAAAATTTATTAGATCATAATCACTATATATCTTATATCTCTGATCTTTAATAGCTACTAATAGTCCATCCACAATATATTTACCTGGGTTATTTCCAGTATAGTAGCCTCTTGTATCATCTGGGCTGCCTTTTACAATTCTATTAATTACTCCACCACACTTAAGGACCCAGTTAACGCCAGTCAACGAAGGACGTTTTGATGGAATAAAACCACTAGATACATATTTTAATGAAATTGGAATATCAAAATCATTATCCTTATAGCCATCAAGATCTATATCAAAATCTAAAAGACCATTGTAGTGATTAATATTTAAATTACCATATTTCAAAAAGTCTGAGACATGTGGAGATGATATTCCCAAATTCTGTGGACTAAAAAAATAATTATGTAGATTAGATGGGACAAAGTCTTGACTTTTTATTTTCCCTACGCTGACAATCAAACATATTATCAATAGTATTTTTGCTTTCATATTATCTATCTATTTCTTTAAAAATGTCATGTTACAATTCATTTACTGTTTTATCACATTCAACCTCATCACCATATCGTCCACATGAACATAAAGTGAATATACACCCGGTATCAAACCACTCATGCGCACGGTGCTGCTGTTGTTTCCTTGATCCATGCTTTTAGGGGAAGTCTGGCAAAGTGGGATGCCTGTGTTGTTGTGCACCGTAAACCACACCTTAGCTGCCCGGGTAAGTTTAAAATTAATGTACAGATTATCTACCACCGGGTTAGGCATCAGTTGTGCTTCGGTAAATACGGCTGCTGCACCTGTAAGTTCATCTTTATTCTCAGTGGGTATTGAATCGGTTTGTACTTGCGAGGTTTGCAGTTCAGGAGGGTAGAAAAACGAAGTCGAAAAGACTGTAGTATCTTTCATACTTTCACCTTTATCATCTTTCTTATCGCCTTTTCGACTCAAGGAGGTTTTGATACTTTCGAAAACAGGATAGCGAATGCCCGCTGCATACCAGGAATAGGTATCAAGGGTCATTTCTACGCTGTCTTTACCTGTTTCGGTATAATGGCGCAGGGTGTGTACGCGCAAGGCTTTTTTTACTGTTTCAAATTCGGGAAGTTTTAGTTCTCCCTCAGCATCCGCCATAATGCGGGTATAACCTTTTACTGCCAACGGTATCCTGTGGCAATATTCTCCTTTGCCGGTAAAATTGCTGAACAGGGTATCACCATAAGCAAATGGGAAGTGCACCCTTAGTTCGGGTACGGTGTATTGCATATAAGTGGTGGAATTTTCGTACCCAATGGTTTGCAGGCTATCCTGTTGTTGGCGATAATAATAACGGGTATTGTGCTCCTGTCCACATAGGCAAGTCATATTGGCGCTGTCAGGGATAAAATAGTTGAGTGAATAGTTCTCGTTAATGGGATGCAACGTGCTGAAATCCCAAGCCAAACCCTTACCTGTACTACCGGGATCTTTAAATTCTACTTGTTGTTTTACCAATTGGTCGGCTGCTCGATAGGCATTGCGTTCAGTAGTCAGGCTGTGTGAATTTTGAGCATACAGACCAAATGTGATGAAAAATGTGATAAAGAAAAGAGTAAGTTTTTTCATAAGCTACAATTAATGATTTCTTAGCAAATAATTTACTTTAGCTATTTTACAATAGTTTAATAAAGTACATCTTCTACGCAACAAAGTTAATTGCTTTTGATAAAACGTTATAATTTATGATAAAAATAATTTAGGACAATGTGTTTTGTAATTAACTGTGTTTTAAATGTATAAAATATAACAATAATAAAAATTTAGGACATAGCATTTTTAACTTGAAAAAACTGTTCGAAAAAGAGTGTTGTTGAGCAGTCGAGGTTGGAGAAAATAAAGAATAATTAATTACACTTCACCTCCGTTGATTTGTTTTAAACTTAGATCGATTTTTTTTGCACTTAACTTCTTTTCTGTTTAAATTCAGTCTTAATTTCTTTCACAATTATTTATCCATTAAATTTTTCGGAAGACATGCGATCTATTTAAAAATAAATATTTTATCTTTATGATCTGAAACAACAATAGCCGTATTATAAAATCGAACTTAGAAAAAGCCTCTCTTTATAAACTACAAAATACTTATCAAATGAAAACAATTGAAGCAACAATCGAACGAGCAATAGATGGTGGTTATGGTGTTTATTGCATCGATCAACCATATACTGGAATGGGCGATAGTTCTGAAGCCGCAAAAAAGAATATGATAGAAGCTATGCAGTTTCACAAAGAAACATGTATAGAAGAAGGGCTTTCTTACCCTGAATTTTTGAATGAACCTTTTGAAGTGTTTTATAAATCTGAATAATTGTCTACAATATAAATCATATTTTTTTAATAGCAACAGCACATACTTTTCAGATTATTCTCTAAACATAGATTTTTAATCTATATATTTATAAATAATTTGGAATAAAAAAAGGGAATAATCACTCGATTTAGTCCCTTTTATATTGAAGCTCCATTTCGATAGACCTTAAAATAAGTTAGAACTAACTATTAAATTATTACACCTAACATTTTTTTGAAATTCAGTCTTGATTTCTTTCACAATTACTCATTCATTAAATTTTTCTGAAGACATAATTCTTTTTAAAAGAAATGTTCTATCTTTATAATATGAAACAACATTAGTCTTATTACAAAATTGAGCTTACATAAAAGTTTAATTCTCAAAAACAGGAGGTTCAATTAGTTTCTCTATAGAAACAACAAAATATTTATCAAATGAAAATAATTGAAGCTATAATCGAAAGAGCAAATGACGGTTTTTATAGTGCATATTGTACTACTGAAATGTTTTCTGGTTGTGGTAATACTGCCAATGAAGCAAAAACAAACATGCTTGAGCAAATGGAATTTTACAAGCAAACAGCCATTGAAGAGAAATTTTCTTACCCTGAATTTTTGAATGAACCTTTTGAGGTGATTTATAAATCTGAATAATTGTCTACAATATAAATCATATTTTTTTTATAGCAACGGCACACGCTTTTCAGATTTCTCGCTAAATTCAGACTTAAAATCAGTCCTTTATAAAATATTGAGATTAAAAAAGGGACTAATCACCCGATTTAGTCCCCTTTCATATGAAAAATTATAGAATATACATATCAAGTCAAAAAGTTCGGGAGAGAGCTTACTTAAGCATAAATCTTTATTAGTCAGAAAAGATCAGTCCGAAGAGTGTACATTTTTTTTTAAGTTGGGGAACATTTCTTCATTTCATATTCAATTTTATAATCTCCTTGTCGAATATATTCAGGAATATCATCACCATCTGCGATCCAACTTTCAATATGAAGTTTTAATGAAAATTCAAATGCTTTTTTTACCCCATCAAGTGTTTTGTGAGTAGCCACTACTACTCCATTTATTTTCCCAATACCTGCACAATAGTTCTTACCTGTCCAATAGATTGGGACTTTTAATTTTGTCATATTTATATAAAGCTTTATTTTTTGAAGTGATAATATTCGTGATTTCTTGGCACCCAATAGGTCATAGCAAAACTGCCGGAAAGAAAACTAAAGAAGTCATTATTCTATTCCAATAACTTAAATGAAACTATATCACCAACCAATAACGAAACATCGCCCACTACTTATAGCGGATTTTCGTTTAGTAAAGCTTTGTTTTCTCTAAATTCCAAATGTATGTCGGAAGCGTATTGGACTTTCATATTAGCACAATGTTTTTATGCAATAAAAATGATTAAACAAGCCTTTTATAAATGACTTTGCTTTTATTATTTAATTCAATTAATTCTTCTTTTTTCATTTCGATATTTAAACCTTCGGCATACCAAATGCTGTCTTTAAATATCACATTGACTGTATGTATATCTAAATTTTTTGTTAGAAACACATAGTTCCTTTTTCCACCTGTTCCTTCTAATATTACAGTGGGATTTTTTAAAGTCCTTTTCAACAAGTCGTGCGCGTTAGAACTTAATTCCGAATTTACTATTGACAAACCAATAGATTTTGCATCAAAAAAGACCTCATTATTTTGAGGATCAAAGACAGATAATGTATTCATAATTTTAAAGTATTTATTAAATTTAAATCTAGTAACTTTTTCTTACGCCAACAACCTCTCAAGTTTATTCTTCCATTTCTCCCATTCTGGCATCTCTTTTGCTTGTAAATCTAAGAATCTTTTCGTATGGTCGTGATGGATTAAATGGCAAAGTTCATGCACTATCACATATTCAATGCAGGCTTTAGGAGCTTTAATCAGTTCCGGGTTAAGAATTATTCGCCCTTTTGCAGTACAACTTCCCCATCGGGTAGGCATCTGCCGGATAGATAAATTGTAATCCGCATTTTCAATATCATTACGCTTAATAAATGCTTCGAACAATGGTTCAGCTAACTGATGAAATCGTTCTTTGGCTTTAGCAAGATACCACGTCTCAACCAATTGTTTTACTTTATCTTTGTTTTCGGTATGAACTTCCAGAAATTGACCTTTTAGCTTAACGCTATCACCACTCACAACTCCCAACTCATCACTTATAACTTTCAGTCGGTATTGCTTGCCAAGATATAAATGTGTTTCACCTCCAATAAATTTACGGTCGGTAAGCCGTGGCTGAAACGACAAAAAGAAACTCAATTGGCGGATAATCCAGGGGGCTTTCTTTCGGAGTCGTTCTTTAATCACATCAACAGCAGTATCCACCGGAGCTTTTACCAGTACCTCCAAATCGGGTGTCACCGTAATGCCTAACGTTCTTCTATCCGAATATTCCAGCCTGAAATCAATTCGTTTCGAACCGTATTCTATAAAATCAGTCATTATTTGTAACGGGTTTTAGCTACATCAATATACTTCTTGGCTATCTCATCCATCTCACCAAACGACAGTTCAACACTGTATTTATCGCGCACCTCGTCAATCAAATAGTCACCTATTTCAATCAATAGCTTTCCGGTAATATTGGATTTTACCTGCCAGTCAACAATGGGAATACCATTGTCCAACACAGCTTCCTGCACTAGTTCATCTACTTTCAATGCAGTTTGGGTGGATACTTCTTTTAAAATGACAGCATCTTTTATTTTATCGCTCAGCGCCTCGACGCTTAACCCATAAAAAGCTTTCGCCACATCTTTGTCGTTCAGCACTTCCGGAATATCACTGTCGGTATGTGCCAGCACATTGTTCATAATTTCCATTACCCGCATCAAATAAACCACTTCGTTGATTCGGTGTGTTTCGTATTCAAAAATGGTCTCCCGCAACATCTGCGAAAACTTCTTGTAGAAAGCCGGATCTTCATCCATCTTCTCTGTGATGTGTTTCGCCGTGCGACTGGCAATTTTATCGGCTTTGGCAGCCTTACCCGTTGTGTTTTCTACTTCCTGCTGAAACTTCTCTTTATCGAAAATATTGACCAGTTCTGTAATCACTTCCACCTTTTCGGTAGTTACATGCGTATCAATCAGTTTTTGAATCTGACCTTCATATTGCTTGTAGTCCACGGTGTCGCTGTAACGCTCCACTACTGCCAGCCGCAACTTCATAAACATGGTCAGATCCGTTTTATATCGCTCAATATGCTTTTCATCTACCTGCTTGTAAAACTCCATCGACGAGAAAGCCAGTTTCAACGACTTGGCAAAGGCAGCTAGCTTATCATAGAAAATAGCGCGTACCGCTTCATCTTTCAGCAACACCTGATAAGCTTCGGCATCCCGCTTATTTACCACAGTTTTGAAAATATCCCAAAGCTCCGAATGCTTCTGAGGCAGTTTTTTTATTTCTTCGTTGATATTGGTCAGCGTACCTACTAAATCATCATCGTCAAACTCTTCGAAAGTAGAATACAGCTCCAGTGCATCGTCCAGATTTTCAATAACGCCGTAGTAGTCTATAATATAGCCAAAATCCTTATCGGGGTAAATGCGGTTTACACGGGCAATGGCTTGCAATAACTTATGTCCCTGCAAATTCCGGGTCAGATACAGCACAGCGTTTTTAGGCTCGTCAAAGCCGGTAAGCAACTTATCAACCACAATAATAATCTCGGGTGTTTCACCTTTCTTGAATCGGTTGATAATATTACTTTCATACTTCTTGGCATTGCCATGCTCATCCATCATTTTCTTCCAAAAACGATTTTCTATCTCATTCGATTTCTCGTAAGCACTGTCTTCTCCTTCGCGTTCGTCGATGGACGAAATCAACACTTCGCTGCTTACGATACCTATTTCGTCCAAAAACTGTTTGTAACGAATAGCATTCACTTTTTTATCGCACACCAATTGCGCTTTAAACGGTGTTCCCTGCCAGTTATCCCTGTAATGCAGACTGATGTTCCACGCAATGGCATAAATCTTTTGCTCTGCACTGTTCAACTGGTCGGCACGACTGAATTTCTTCTTAAAATCTGCCTTTTGGTATTCGGTCAGTGGCTCCGACACCATACCAAAAAAAGTATCCAGCGGTCCTTCATTCACGGTTTGTCGGGCAAGCCTTCCTTCGTATAATAACGGCACTACCGCTTTATCTTTTACTGCCTGGTCAACGGTATAGGCATCAATGATGCCACCAAACTTCAACGCCGTACTTTTATCTTTTTTGAACAACGGCGTTCCGGTCATGGCAATGAAACAGGCATTGGGCAATGTCTTTTGCATTTCGATATTAAACGTGCCGTGCTGTGTACGGTGTCCTTCGTCCACCAATACAAAAATATCATGACTATCCAACGGTTCTTTTATTTTCTTTATCGCCGCCACAAACTTATTGATAATGGTGGTTACCACAGCATCACTCTTGCTTTGCAACAGTTCGACCAACCGTTGCCCGGTGCTGGCATTCTCTACAAACCGCCCACATTTGCGGAAAGTGCCTGTAATCTGACTATCCAAATCGGTACGGTCTGTCACCAACACGATTTTTGGATTACGAATACTTTTTTCCATAGCAATGGCCTGAGCCAGCATCACCATGGTAAGTGATTTTCCACTGCCTTGGGTATGCCAGATTACGCCTCCCTTACGCCGTCCACCTTCTATCTGAAGCATACGTTGCATAGCTTTCTTGATGGCAAAAAACTGTTGGTAACGGGCTATCTTCTTTTCGCCGTTATCATACAACACAAAGTTGAAAATCAAATCCATCAATCGTTCAGGTCTGCACAAACCATACAAATATTCATCCTGCACAGTGGGTTCAATCGTTTCTGTTTCCAAATCGTCGAAATACTGACGCACATAGCGAAAACGATCGCCAAACAGTTTATCTTTTTGTTCTATTAAAAGAGGCTGATTCTTTAATTCATGCAACTCCAATCTGTACTGCTTTTCCTCGGCATCATTCTCAAACTTCTCCGTCCATTTCGCCCAGAACTTTTCAGGTGTGCCATTGGTGGCATACGACCCATCCTGTGTGGACAGACTCAGAGTCAATTGGGAATATACATACAAACTCCGTATGCCATCTTCCTGTTGATTCCGCAAATGCTGACTGATAGCCTGCTCCAACGGGTTTTTCATATCAGGGCGCTTGCACTCAATCACACACACCGGAATGCCATTGATAAACAGCACAATATCCGGACGGTAATGCTCCTGACTGGTGCTGCGCACCACGCTGTATTCTTCGGTTACATGATATACATTATTCTCGCGGTTTTCCCAATCGATATATTGCACCGTAATGCTTTTCTTATCCCCATCGAAACTCTGCTCAAAGGTTTTGCCCAAGGTAATCAGGTTATAAAGCGTTTCGCTGGCTGCAATATAGCCTTCGTTCATTGGGAGTTCCTTTAACGCCCTGATACCGTTTTCGATATTGGCATCGCTGATATAGGTGGTCTTGGTGGAGCTTATCCGTTTATCCGAATTAATAGACTTCAGCTGCTTCCGCAAAATATCTTCCAGCAACACATTACTCGTCTTTCCACCACGCAGATTCTCTGCTTCCGTTGGCGAAAGATAAGTATAACCCAACTTTTGCAACATCTGCAAAGCGGGTATCTGACTGATATGATCTTCTTTAAATGAGGGGACGTTCATATTTAATTAACTTACTGAGTAAAATTGATTAGCTAATTGAGCCTATGATTTTTCTTCTTTTGTCGCTTTCTCTTTGTGTTTCTCAAGCAATATACTGAAGTCTGAATCAGCTTTAATCTTATCCAAGATAGTTGTAACCACCTTATGAATTTCTTTTCCTTCTGTATAATCTGCCGGACAAACAAAGTTTACACGTTTATCTGCAATCAAGTTTTCTGCTATTGCCTTTTTCTTTTTATTATGAGGTGTAAACACTGCTATTGAATGTCCATCTTTCTCCTTTATCAATTTCATGCACGGTACATCAGTTTCCCCATCTCCAAAATAAATCATGTGTTTAAATTGTATGGGTCTGTCTTCCTCTTTTATATATTGGTTTATTTTCTTGTTTTCAGCAACACTGCTTATTCCCTTATTTATTTTAAAAAGAAATTGAGTTTTAGTTGTATAATCAACTGCTACAGCTGGCCAATAAGCAATTCCATCAACATCATAGAGATAAGAACAAGCAAAAATATTCTTGAACTCCTTGGCTATGGAAGTACCTTCAATCATTTCTTTAAGGCCCGATGAATTGATATAATGCTCAATATTTAATCCTTGCTGCTTGCCATATTCATTGATGATTTTAAACCAGCTTTCTACACCCTGGAAAAACTCAACCTTACGACCAAACTCTTTAAATGATTCTCTTTTGAGTGAGATTCCGCCACTTCTGGCTTTGGTTAGCATAAGATACATATAAGTCAATATCTGATCTGCATCATTGTCTTTCGATAATGTTGCATTCTCTGCCCAAAATGCTGATTTATCAGATTTTATAGCCGGAATAAAATCAAACTCCTGAATATTACCCGGAGCTAAAGTTCCGTCAAAATCATATATCAATGCAACTGTTGGTTTTGGTTTCTGTTTTCCCATGCTTATTTGCTTTGGATAAATTGACTTTCAATTATTTTAATTATGATATTTATATTTGTCGCACACACAACTTGATCATTACCTTCAAAAAAATCGGTCATAATACCTATTAATTTCATTTTTGTTTGATTTGGATTAAGATTAAAATTTAATGGTATTGACCATAATCCAGCACCACTAACACCTTTTGGATGAGATCCTGTTTGATCTTCATCAGATACAATATTTTTTTGTGTCGTTCTTTTGTAATCTAAAATCCATTTAGAATTCTTTGAATACTTTGGCAAATTCACTAACTGTCTCTCAGTAAGCTTCGTTCTAACTTTCAATGGGGTCGGATAAATTTTTATCTCCATGTTTAGTACAATCGTATCTTGAACAGGATATCCACAAAACATATATTGATGTGATTTCAACGCTTTATGATTTCTATCAATTTCATCTATTGTAATGAATCTAAAACGCTTTTCTAACTCATCAGAGCACTCTTTTTTCAAAAGAAGAATTCCAATATCAAACTTATCATCTTCCCTGTCTCCGTCTAATGGGATTTGAGACGTTAAAAGTTCACCTTGAATTTCAACAAGAATTTCCCCATTAGGGATTGTCATTTCTGGAACAAATTGATGCTCTAAAACATGAGCAGCCGATAATAAATATTTTTTGTCATTAATTGTAATCAACACACCACTCCCTATTGCCTTAGCTTTATAAAAAATTTGGCAAGTACTTTTTAAAGCCTTATTTCCACAATTCAATAGCTGATTTACTAAATATTCCTTCATTTATTGTTTCTTTACGCTCCGGGTTTGCATCATAAGCTCTTTTCCAAGATTGGTCAATATCCAAAATAATGACATTCCACCATTTGTTGAGCTTAAATACTGAATATCGAATAATTTTAAAGCTGCTAATTGAATTTTAATTGTTTGGAAGTCTTGCTCTTCTACTGTTGGGCTATATTCACTTTCAGGTTTTGCTAATTTAAATAATTCCTTTTCAATTATTGCTTTTGCTCTCGCATCATTTGGATTGTCAAGGAAAAATGGAGATACAGTTGCAAATAAATCTTTCCAGGAAATCTTAATTTGCCAATCATCTTTGTACAATCTACTTTGATACCATTTTGAAGAACTCCCTTTAATATTAATAGTGTCATCTAATCCCGCTAATTCTTTTGATAAATTAGTTTCCTTTGACAAACTCACTTTCTCTATCGTGTTTTTATATTCCTGAAGTTCAGCAAGTTGCTTCCTTAGTTCATTCATCTCTTGTAATGACTCAGCGCTTGAAACTAAATTGGCTCGCACCCAACCAACTGCTGGATACATCTTAATTGTTTGATTCAAACTAAGTGCCACTTGTCCAGCCAATTCATCTGCGTTATTCCAAAACTTAACTAATCTACCTGTAGAAACTTTTTGTCTGAATGCTAATAACTTTTCTCTTTTAAGAGGATCAATATCTGATTTTCCAACCGGAATATCTTCAAGATTCTTATGCAAAAAGGCCATTACTTTAATCCCTTTTGAAATTGCATAATCAAACTCCATCTCTGTATAACCGATACCATCTTCCGACAAAGTACCGTATCTGCCGCCAATAACTACCAGATAATAATCACAATCATCAATTATCTTTTTGATGAAATTAAACTGCTCTTCGTCTGCCGAAGGAAACAATTCCATTCCGGCAGGAATGCAATCCAATGACATTATTGCATGCATTACCTTTGATCGCTCTTCCATCAAATCTGAAAAAGTCGAACTAATGAAAACCTGATACCTTTTATCCATATTCTTATTCTGCTAATTCTTTAATTCTCAAAATCCTGATTCAGACAATTTTCAACCTTTTTTTCCCCGTCAACAACACCTGCATCAACCCCTTCTTTTGCTCTTTTAGCATATCACGCTTGTTACGCAGTACCTGCACTTCGTTGGCGGCCGCTTTTAGCACCTGGGCTATGGCAGTTTGTTCGTCGAACCCCGGAATAGTTACTTTCAAATCAAAGAAATCACTTGGGGTAACGTTTAACAAGCCATGCGCCCTACCACCTTCATGAGCGATTTTCATCAAACCACGGTCTAATGAATTTCGCTCAAAAAAATGCTCAAAGAAATCACCAGAACTCCGTTTCAAATCTTTAATTTTAAAACAAATATAAAGGGTGGTTACTACTGCCTTTTCATAATCATTCAATCTCTTGGTTGCTCCCCATGGATAACCGTTTGAATAGCTTTTATTGTAACAAAACTCTCCTTTTTCAACCAGAAAATAATTATCGGTAATTTCGCTGGCAATATTCTTATTAAAAAAATCTGTTTGGCGCACAAATCCTCGTTGAGCTGAAATGGTAACCACATTGGTATTATTTTCTGTGTTTTTTCGGGTTACCCTATCAAACACATCTTTCATTCTCACTTCTTTCCACTCCTCACTAAACCCCTTTAACCGTCTTTTCCCTGTTAGTAATTCCTGCATCAGCCATTTATTGCGCTGCTCCACTTGTTCTATAGTGGCTTGCACATTGCTTATGGCTTTATCCCATATGCTAAGCACTTCGGCTATGCGGGTTTGCTCGGAAAGAGGGGGAAGAGGAAGTTTTAACGAACTATATTCTTCTGCATTTATACCAGGCTGACCACTTCTCATCGACACTCTTTTCACCCAATCCCAATAAGGTTTTGTTGAAGTAAAATAGTTGAGATGTTGAGGTTTCAAAAAACGATTATCTGGTCTATATCGAATTAAGAAACCCGCAAAAACTAAATCACCATCTTTCTCATTATACAAATATGTTTTACCTACAGTCGCACCTGTCCTTGCGAAAACAATATCACCTTTCTTTAATAGAAAATTTTGAGAATTTACATCGTCAACAGAAGCTCTCTTAATTGCCGTATAATTTCCATCGTCATTTATATCAGTAATTCTTATATATGTTGGCAACTCATCTGAATATTCAACAGCTGAAGCATTTATGCCATACTCCCCTTTGAGTAAGCAAACCTCTCCCAATGTTTTCACCTCCCAATCACTTGGAATTTTGCCCAGTGGAGAATCTTTATAAACTGTATTTATAGTGTTGCTATTTGTCATTTTTTCAGCTGGCTACGGTGATAAGTCAAATGATTCAAAAAAGTTTCTCCCCAAATATTGTTTATTTTTTTGATTTCTTCAGTCGTTACGAGTTTGTGAAGAAGTCGTTTTTCGACAAAATTCATCGTAGTTTTATTGGTAGTTTTTGTATCAAAACACTCTACATCTATTGTATAGTAATAGACCGTAAAATTAACTAGGACTCGGTAATTACAACCAAAAGGATCTGTGCCACCTTTTTTGAAAGCTCCATATGATGTATTTAGTATTAAACTGGCATTTTGTATTTCATCACCCGACAGCCATGAATTCACATTATTATCTAGGTCAACTAAATTAACATCGCTGGCAAATGAAAAACTTCTCCCTCTGCCTTCAATATTGTAAGTGATATTATGATTAGGTTCGTTGTAAAACTCATTAAATTTGACTACTGTTTTGGCAAGTTTCGTAAATAATTCCTTTCCCCATTTGTGATAACAATCAGTAATCACTAATGGTGTTAGTTTTGTTTTTAATTCATTTTCAGAATCTTCTGCTTCAATCTCTTGTTTCAATAAAGCTAACTTCTTATCCAAATCATCAGGCTCTTCTAAACTCTCACCTTTGGCTGCTTTAATGCCTAATTCCAAAGCATGCTGTAACTGCGTACTAAGGTATTCGGTAAAAGGTTTTATTTGTGCCAATGAAGCATTTGCCCCATCAGCAGGTTGCAAGCCCACTTGTATGTCGCATTGGTGCAGAATGCGCAGGTAGTTTTCTTTATCATCACTTCGTACTACTACCATAGGATATCCATGTCGGTGCAAAATGTAGTTGACCAGCAAACGGGCAATACGACCGTTACCATCTTCGAACGGGTGGATACGGATATAGCGGTAATGAAACAAAGCTGCTAATTCAATCGGACTTAACTCTCCCTTTTCATCTTCAGCATTGTACCATGCCACCAAATCGGCCATCATAGCAGGTGTTTCCTGTGGTGAGGCATATTCAAACTCTTCTCCGGCAGCTGTGATAACTGAGTTGGGGCGGGTTTTATAAGTGCCCACCTGTACTTCCATGCGTGTGTCTTCTCCATGGGGAGTTTTGGCTGCTTTCCAGAAATTTTCCACTAGAATGGTTCGGTTCAGTTCCCTGATAAAACTCTCGGTCAATGGTCGCGTTTTATCCAATGCTTCCCGTTTTACCAGTTCCAATCCTACATTGTGAGCCTTCATTTCTTCATAATCACGAAGTTTGGCATCGCCGGTGGTATCGCCAAAAATCAGCAATAATTTGGTTTGCCCGTAGGTAAGTGTATTCCCTTCCAAATGATTGGAGTTGAAATTAAAATCGAGCATAAATTTCTGATCCAGCTTCTTTTGATTTTCCGAACTCAATGGCTGTAATTTCTGCCATTCTGCGTGCAATACTTCAATTGTTTTCATGATTATGATTGTTTTATTTCTAATTCTTCCAGATACTTTTTCATTTCAGCCTGAACTGTTTTTAGCTCGTCTTCCAGTTTGTTAATCTCCACCTGAACCGCTGCAATGTCCACTTCTGCTTCCTCCTCAAAGGTATCCACGTAACGTGGTATATTCAGGTTAAAATCATTTTCCTGTATTTCGTCAAAAGTGGCTACATAGCTGAATTTATCTTCGGCAATTCCTGCCGGTAGTTTCCCTTCATTGAAACGTTGATAGGTTTCTACAATATGATTGATATGATCAACGTTCAGCTTGTTTTGATTCTTAGCCGAATCATACTGCTTGCTGGCATCAATAAACAGCACATTGGTATTGTCTACCTTTCCTTTATTGAAAATCAGAATGGCAGCCGGGATACCCGTTCCGAAAAACAGGTTGGCAGGTAGCCCAATAACGGCTTCCAGTATATTTTCTTCAATGGTTTTCTGACGGATTTTACCTTCGGAGCTTCCACGAAACAACACACCGTGAGGAACCACCACGCCCACTTTGCCACGTCCTTCATAAGTCGTTTCTATCATGTGGCTGATAAACGCCCAGTCACCTTTGCTCTTGGGTGGTACTCCCCGCCAAAAGCGGTTGTATTGGTCGGTTTCGGGGTCAAAACTATCCGAAGCTTTGTTTTCTTCTTTATCATCACTCTTTCCCCATTTGTCGAGAGAGAAAGGAGGATTGGCAACTACCGTATCAAAACGCATCAGTGCATCACCTTCTTTCAGTTTCGGGTTACGTATCGTATCGCCCCAGCGAATAGTAGCATTGTCAAATCCGTGTAAAAACATATTCATCACCGCCAGCGCCCAGGTACTTCCGTTGGCTTCCTGTCCGTACAGCGAGAAATTATCCGAGCCCACTTCTTCACCCGCTTTTATCAGCAACGAAGCTGAACCACAGGTCGGGTCACAGATGCGCGAACCGGGTTTTGATTTGGTAAGTTTGGCTATCAATGTCGAAACTTCTTTTGGCGTGAAAAATTCACCCGCTTTCTTACCTGCATCACTCGCAAAGTTTTCAATCAGAAACATATACGCTCCACCAATAATATCCGTGCCTTCCAGATGCGATGGACGTAAATCGAGCGTGTCTTTATTAAAATCAAGCAACAGGTTTTTCAGACGGGTATTTTTATCTTTAGTATCACCCAGCACCGAACTGTTGAAATTGATATTCTGGAAAATACCTGCCCCATCTTCGCTATACAGTTTATCCCGGTTAGCTTCTACCAAGTCTTCCAACGCCACATCAATCAACTCACCGATATTGAGTTCGTTACGGTGGTCAAAAAGATAATTAAAATGGCTATGGGCAGGCACTACAAAACGCTCATGCCGCATAGCACGCTCGGCACGTTCTTTATCACCAGCATATTTTTTCAAATGGGTTTCGTACTTATCATCATGCACATCACTGAGGTATTTTACAAAAAGCATGGTCAATACATAATCCTTATACACACTCGGATCTATACTTCCCCGAAACGTATCGCACGCTTTCCACACTGCATCATTGATGTCCTTCTGAGTTATCTTTTTCATTTTTATTTTATGGCGTTTAATATTTGTTGTTGTATTTGTTTGTGGCGGAGCATTTCTATTTGCTGCCTCAATTCAATTTCTTTGTATCGAAGTTTCGATATGTTCAAAATCAATTCTTGCTTTTGAATAGGTGGAATTGAAATTTCCAATTCTTCCAGCACCACTTTGGATATGGAGGCAATGGAACTGCCCATGGCCTGACCTTTCAAAAAAGTCTGTGCCACAGGATGATTAATCAGCCAAGATAGAAACGCTGGCAAAACGCTACTCCTAAAATCATCTTCCAACCGGATAACAAAAAAGGATGTTGAAGCAACAGCCGGTTCATCAATATTATATACAGCCGCAAAATTTTTCGTTCCTTTAGCAGCAAAAAGCACATCTCCTTGTCTGAGCAAATGTTTCTCGGAAACTGTATCAGCCATCAAATCAGGATGAAGCATTGAGCTTATCTGCCCAGCCTCATCAAAATGCTTGGCTTGCAGATAAACCACTTCTCCCTCAGCAATTGGCTTTGCAAAAACCCCTGTTTGTATGCTTGCTATATGTTTTAATGTCGTTTTCAAATTTATTTCTTTGTAATCACGCTACAAAAGTGCAGTAAATATTTGAAACTAACAAATAAAAATGAATATATTTCTAAGTAATCATTCTACAAAATGCATTGATTTGAATGATAATAACCCTTTTTAGAGTAATTATTCTTATATAAAGCACATATAATAAGTGAATTATATGTGCTTTATATAAGAACTTTATTCAAGAGGAATATAAGAAACATTACAAATCCATCCATCTTTCAGAATCGATATTCTTTTTCTTCTTATTCTTTTTACTCAAAGGTGCATCATCGTTTTGCAAGTATCCACTTACTCCACATACCTCTAAAAATTCAACGAGTTCTTGTGGTGGTGTTGGTATATAAGACACCTTGAAATCATCCTGTTCAGCTTTATTAATAAGCCCTGAGTAATTTGTAACCCGATTCATCGTATCAATATCATGAGTTGCATGAAGTGTTTGAACTGCTCTGAATAATTCTTTATCGAAATTAGCGGACACATCCCTAGCTTTAATAGGAATGGCATTAGCACAGTCTTTCATTTTGAAAGAGAATCCCTTTATTTCTCCCGATTTACTTTTTCTCACCCATAGTGATATCCCCTTCTCTGAAAGTTTTCCTATAAGATCCTCAGTGCTTTTGACCGTAGGTAATGTTTGTGTAACCTGATTCCTTATATGTGTTTTTTGCGCTGCTTCACTCATTGAGGATTGCTTTGAAACTGTTCCAACTTTTAAAAGATCGTTTAAAGAGGTCGCTTCACCACTGAAATACCTTGTGATATTTAAAAATGAAAAACCTCGATTGGTAGCAATTTCACTTGCCTTTATGATTGCAGCATCTTCAATATCTTTCAATTGAAATGAGATTCCATATATTCCTCCTGTATTTTGATGAAGCGTGGCATTAACACCTATTTTC